>Ga0209119_1001069_pt1 | contig 27582 bp, 24 predicted proteins | sample COG_03_FD_184747 | JGI IMG/M metagenome (GOLD analysis project Ga0209119, IMG submission 184747) | Pelagic Microbial community sample from North Sea - COGITO 998_met_03 (SPAdes) (version 2) | ecosystem: Environmental > Aquatic > Marine > Neritic zone/Coastal water | place: Helgoland, sampling...
TAACATACCATTGTTTGTATTTGTTTTTTGAATTCTTCTGATAACTCATCATAATTTATTTTATAATCATTATTATATTCTATTAATTTATATATTACTCTTTGTTCATCTTTAATTTTTGTTTTCTGTATTTTTACTATATAAAATATATCTATATTCTCAAAATCAAGTTTATTTAATTTAAATATAACTTCTGAATTATATTGTATTTTTGTTGGTGATATTAATAAAATAGGTAATTCTAGTTTATTTGATAAAATCCATAAATCAAAATTAGTCATATAATATTCTTCTGATAATATGATAATATCCAAACTAGCAGTACCTAATTTTATTTTATTAATCATATTTGTTTTTCCTTCATTCTCTAAAATATCATAAATAATATTAATATTGTCATCAGTTATTAATTCATTATAAGTTTGTATTAAAAAATTTTTTAATTTATTTATACTATTTATTTCATAAATATATTTAGGATTTGTTAAATTATAACTATTTATTATATTAATTAATATTTTAAAAGAACAATTATTATTATCCATATCATAATAAATTTCATTACAATCATTGGGCAAAATACCTTTCCATTTATCTTGTATGCTTCTCTCTATTTTTTTACAATATATTTTTTCTTTCTCTTCAATTGCTTCTTTAACAGTTAAATCTGTTTTTATTTTTAATTTTTTCTTTTCCTTTCTACTATCATCTTTTTTATCTTCATCTATAATTTCATTTGTATAATATTGTGTTTTTTGTGGATTTGTATTATAATAAGAATTATAATTAATATATGGATTAGGATTCATTATTTCAATATTCTCAAAATAATCTTGTGTTAATAATGATTGTAATAATATAATTTCATCGTCGTTTAAATCAAATTTTATTTCATTAAAAGAGAGAAAAGTTTTAGATTCAAAAATAAATTCTTTAATTCTAATATATCTTATTAACTCATCTGATATCTTAGAAAAATAAATTACTTCATTATCATTCTTATTTATTAAATTATTTTTCGGGATTAATAATTTACATTTATTATTTGTTTCATCTAAACTACAAAACTTTTTCTCTCTACAAATATCATTTGAAATATTATAACAAGAAGATAATTTATCTATTTTTAAAAGTTCTTCTTCTTTATAATCTACAAATTGTATGAATTCTCTTGTTAATTCTCTTATTTTTGAATCTATAATTTTTAATTTTTCAAAATATAACATTGTTTCCAAATTTATTATATTCTCTATTTCTTTTCTTATTGTTACATATTTCTGTAGACCTAATAATATTCTAATTGTATTTCTAAAACTATTATAAAATGATGTTTCTAATTCTATATTTTTAATATAGTTTATTCTCTCTTTATCTCTTTCATTACTTATAGATGATTTTATATCAGCATTTAAATAATTATTCTCTTTGATACTTTCTAATTTATCATCAAAAGTATCTAATGTTGGTTCATTTAAAGCAATAAATTGATTCGTTTCTGTTATTATTCCTATAATATATTCATCTTCAAAAACTTTTATTAATGGTTTACAAGGAATTTTTTTATTATTATCTTCATATACAAAATTTAAAAAATTTATAGTATCTTTAAAATTATCCCATATATCATCATCCATCCATGTATAATCATAATCTACTATTATACTAGATGGTAAACATGGTATAAATCCTTTTTTATTTTCTTTTTCAGCAATAATTCCAATCGTGTTACTATTATAATTTATAATCTGTTTTTCAATAGTGTAATTATTAGTTAATAATAATTTAACTAATTTCGATAATTTAATATTTTCTTTGAAAGTATATACATTTGGTAAGGAAGGATAAGTTCCGCAATATTTATTAACTGTTTTATCTATATTTTCTAAAACATTTATGATATTTTTTGTTAGATTTTTATTTCTAATATTAAATAATTTTGTTATAACAATAGATTTAATTTTATCTTCTACAGCATAAATTGGTTCATAATAATTACCATTTTTTATTAAAATAGCTGTATTTCTATTTATATCAAATAATTCAGATGAGTAATGATTTGTTGGGCATATTAAATTTATATTGTTTGTTATATCATTTTCATTCATTTCTAATATTATTAAGTTTATTCCATCTTTGAACAAATTTTTATTTGGCAAACATATTAAATCCCATAAATATGTATAATCTATAATTATATTATCATTATTTAAATATTCTATAAAATTTTGATATGCAGAAATTACTTGTATTAAATAATTTTTTTGATTTTTATCATCAAAATTTATACTTTTATATATTTTAGTGTTTTTATAATTGTCATCTATTTTCATATCATAATTAATTTTTTTATCTTTGAAATTAGAGATTAAACTTCCATTTTGTAAACTAATAAACAAATCTAAATTGAGTGAATTTACTAATATATTTTTCATATCTTTTGTAGTCAATGTTTTAACTTTTGGAACAATATAATCAATATATAAATCACTTAAACATGAAATAAATGATTGATTTTTATTAAATTCAACTCCTCTTCTCAATAAACAAAGATGATTAGATTTTAAATTAGTATTTGTAATACTAATTTGACATTTTTTGTTATCTGTTTGTAAATATTTCTGTATTGCTATAGGTAAATAACCCCATCTATTTTTATCTAAAGGAAATTTATCACTTCCTTTAATATAATCATCTTGGTCATCTACTTCTTTTTCTACAACTTTGTTATTAATGCATTGTTCTCTTCTTTCTTTTTGGGCGGGACTATCCCAGGATTTGAAACAACAAGGAACACATAAATCATCTGGATGACTTCCTTCTTTTAAAAATCCAGGATAATGTTTAATATATTTACCTTGGTTATTAGTATGTTCTTTATTATCTGTAAATTCAAAAATTGAAGCGTCCTTTGGGACTTTTTTACTTTTATCAGGTATTATATTACCATAATTTCCTGATTTAACTTGTTCTTCTGTTAAACTGGTATCATATTTTAAACTCCAATAACGAGGACATATATACCAATATTGGTTTTCCTTTGAACTTCCATATTTTATTGCTTCATCATAAGAACCAGGGTGATTCTTATCTATATTTGCCTTTTCTTCATCTGTTAATATTACAGGTTGACGTTTTACATTCCAAGGACATAATCGAGAATATCCTTTAAATTTTCCATCTATATCGGTTTGAAATAGTTTTGGATCTCTTGAGTCCATTCTTTTATAAAAAGGGTTTGGATTAGATAAACTCATACCAGTAACATCTTTTTCTAATTTTTTTCCTTCTAATTGCTTCTCTAAAATGTTTTTATCATCTTTATCATCTTTATTAGATTTTTCAAGAATTTTTATTTTTTTCTTTGTTTTTTTCTTTTTATCAGAAGATTCTTTCTGTATTATTTCCTCATCGTCAATTTCTATATCACTATTAACTCCTCCTTCTTGTATTTCCTCATCATCTAGTTCTATTTCTTCTTCATCAATTTCTATTTCTTCATCATCTTCATCTATATCAGAACCCATTAATATATTTAATAAATCTTCCTTGTCATCTGAAACTTTTTCTGGAGAATCAAAAATTAGTTCCTCTGCTATTTCTATTTCTAACTCTTTTTCAGGTGATGGAGCAATTTCTTCTATTTGTGTTTCTTGTTTTATTTCTTTTTTTGAACACATTTTACTTATTTCTTCTAATTTTACATTAGTAGTATCTGGATATTGCGTTATACGTATTAATGAATCAATATATATTGATAAAATATCAATATATTTTATATTACTTATATTATTTATAGCTATAGTAATATTATTTTTAAATTGGTCTTGTTTTATTGTAGTTAAAAATCCGGGATTATTCTTTAATTTTATTTTTTTCTTTTTTCCTGTTTTTTCTATTACTTGTATAGAATTCAAAACATCTTTTAATCTCTCAATAACATCATTTTCATTAAGTCCATAATTATCTTTTATAATTTTTATTATATTTTCTTGTTCTACTTCATTTTGAACTAAATCAATAATTGTAGATTCAACAGCAGTCATTTCATTGTAATTATTTACTCTTTTATATCTCATTCTAATATTATCTTTTAAATTTCCTTGTTCGACATTAAATATAGATGTTATACATGATGTTAGTTTTGATAATGTTATATTATTTTTTATTGGAAGATAATATTCATAACTTATATTTTCTATATCCACATTTTTATCATATAAATTATCAAATAAATTCAATATATATCCAGATTCTTTTATAAATTCTGATACTTTAATTATTATCTTATTAATATTATTTTTAATCAATTCTTCACACTCATTTACACTATAAGGATTATCCAAATCTATTTCAACATTTATAGAAGCGTCCTGATAAATATGACAAATAAAATTATTTATATTATTATCATTAACATTTATATAAAAAGCAATTGATTTTTGTGTAGCAATATTTTTAATAATTTTGAAAATCACCCCTTTTGATAAATATGGTATTTTTTTACCATTAGTTGCTATCTTATCACAATATAGTTTATAAATTTTTTCCATTCTTTTTGATGGATTATATTTAATTAATGGTATATTTTTATCAACATGTATAATTTTGAATATTACATCTAATGGTAATATAAAATTATATAATGGATTTATATTAAATGATATATATTTTATACCTTTTTTAATATAATCAATATCAGTAGTTCTTTTATTGTATATTTTATGAAATAATTCCACATTTTCTATATTTTTTATAAAATTTTTATCTATATAATCTTTACTTTTTTTTAATAATAATGGTTTACTATTACTTAATTCTGTTTTATTTAATATTTCATTATCATATAAATAGGGATAATACATTTTAATAATATTTTTTTCATCTATGTTATTATTTATAGCATAATTTAATACATCTTCAGCTTGACACAAATAGATTATATTACTTTTAATATTATTATTTGATAATAATACTTGTTTATTTGTTGTATTAACAAAATATTCAACATTTTTTTTAAATATATCATCCACTTCTAATAAATTAAATGGATTAACAATATAAGAAATATTAATATTTTTGTAAGTAAATTTCTGTCCCAATGGTTTATTGACTAAATCATATTTACCTAAGTTTAATGATAATATATCATCATATGTATATATAGATTTATCTGATAAAGTTTTAATATCAAAATTTGATATATTCAATAAATATTCAATTAAAATACTTTTTGTTAATTGTATTTTACCATTATGCGTTAAATTTTTATAAATAGTTTCACTATTAAAAGTTTCATTTACATTACTAAATAAATATAATTCATCAATCGAAACATTTTTTTCTATATTGATAAATTTTTTCTTTATTGTTTCTATAGTGTCATCTGGGTAAATATTTGTATTTATAATTTCATAATTAATATTATATTTGTTTATAATATCTAATTCATATTTTTCAAAAATAGTATCTATACTTATAGTATTATCTTCATTGAAAACATAAATTTTTTCTACAGTATTACTTTTTAATTTATATATTTTATATATTGTAGACATACTATATAAAATAATCACATAATATTTTATATAGTTATGAACTATAATATTATAGTTGCTATATGTGAAAATAATGGTATTGGTTATAATAATAGTTTACCTTGGAATATCAAAGAAGATTTAAAAATATTTTCAAAATTAACTCGAGGAAATAATAATAATGCTATTATTATGGGTAGAAATACATTTGAAAGTTTACCTAATAATTTTTTACCTAAAAGAGATAATTTAATTTTATCATCGTCTATAATTATTGATGAAAAGAGAGAAGATAATATAATTAAAACTTTTGATAATATTGATAATATTATTAAATTTTGTAATAGTAAAAATTATCAAGAAGTATGGATAATAGGTGGACAAATAATATATCAATCATTTCTACAAAAGAATATTATCAATAAATTATTTATTACAAAAATTAATAAAAAATATTTATGTGACAAATTTTTTTATTATAATGAAAAAGAGTGGAAACTAACAACTAATCAAAAACTTGAAAATATAGAAAATATAGATATTGATTTATTAATTTATGAAAAATAAGGATTATCATTTATTTCCATGCCACAATATTTTTTAGGATTTTTACTATAATCAACTGGTTTATATATATTTATTTTTTCAGCTTCTTGTAATAAAAATTTAAAATTTGCCCAAAATTCTGGAGTATGACCAACTGATTTAGTGGCAACATGAGATAATTCATGTATTGCTACAAATGTTAAAGTATTTAAATCTATCAGTCTACCCTTATTATTTTTTTCAGTATCTAAACAAAATGCTATTTTTTCTCCCTTATTTTCACTATATGCCGTAAATTCACTTGTCGGTAATGTTTCTGTAATTTTTTTTGGGTTGAAACCTTCTGTTAAACGTTTTATTCTCTCTTCGCTATCAAAATTATTTTTACAATGTTTAACTAAAGATTTCATATTTTGATTTACTTTTGCTAATTTATCAGCTGCTAATTCTAGTTTACTTCTTTCACGAACACAATAAGTATTACCATCTACATTCGAAATTATACATTTTAAATGAAAAAGATCAGAATCTCTATAAATGCGATATGATAATATAACTATTAAACAAATTAATACGAATCCTAATAAATCACTATTCATTATATATATTATTTATATAATGAATAATATAAAATTTATAATTTTATAAATTTATAATTTATTGTGAACCACAACCAATTTCTAAAGGAACTCTCATTAAATCAGGTTCAATAGTAGAGTTCATCCAGGGGCTAACTTTGCTAGTTGGATTGGGAGGTTCAGATCTTAATTGTAAATTTGAATTTCTTAATGTGCTACCAATTGTATCAATGCCTGCATGGTAACCAGCTCTTAATAAATTAACATTTTGTAAATCACCAGCGCCATTTTCATTCATATTTCCAAATTCATTATCTTGTCTAGGTAATAATTCAGAAGGATTAGCTATTTCTTGGCGATTACACGATGATGGAACACCAGATGTAACAGTTTGAATACCATCCGCATTTGCTGGACCACTGTTCATTCCTACAGGATTCGCGGCCATTGGTGGTTTGTTAGAAGTTCCAGAAGCACCTTTATGGGCTTGTTCAATAACACCAGGAGACATTTCACTCCATAAAGTTCTTGGTTTGCTTTCCCACGATTCTTCAGATGATCTATCCTGTTGTGAATTATTCGTCATTGGCGAGAAGTTTGTTCCTTGTTTTCTCGAATACATTACAACAGCAACAACAGCAACGATTAATCCAAGGACAAATAACATATTTTTTTGAAGGAATTTCATGAACTCGTTTAAAGTTTTCATATATATAAAATGAATGATAAAATAATTTTAAAAATACACATTTTTTCTAAATTTATAAATCATATTTATTCGATATCTTCTATCTCTTCATTTTCTCCGAAATTACTATTTTCATCTTCAGATAATATATCATCCAATAAATATTTATTTTTTATATTTTTTGCTTCTAAATATGCCTCCAATGCAGCCTGCCTCATTTTTTTTGCTCGCTCTCTCGCATTTTTATATATTTCCAAATAAACATCATTAGGTTTTTTTAAAGTAATTGGATTTTCATCATCATTTTCTAAAGTTATATCATTTTCTAAAGATATATCTAATTCTTTTAAAGAATTTTTATCTTCTATTCCATTATTATCAATATTATCAATATTTGTATCTACAATCTCTAATTCTTCTCTATCTTCTAATATACTAGAATTATCTAATTTATTTGATTCATCTTTATTTTCTACTTTGTCTAAATTTTTTATTTCTTTTGTATTATCTGTTACTTTTAAATCATTAATTATTTCTAAATCTTGATTATCTATTTTTTTTTCTAAATCAATTACTTCTTCTAAAGTATTTTTATTATCAATTGATAAATCTTGTTTTACCTCTTCTATTTCTTCTCTATTATCAGAAGTTTCACCAATATCAGTATTTTTACTTTTCTTATTTATAAGAAATCCGGTTTTAATTTCTTCAGGCATTTTTAATACCATAATTTGTGGAACATTTATTTCTATTTGAAAACTTTTAGATGAAAATTTTAGTCCTTCAATTGCTATAAGAGGAATTATTTCTAAATTTTCCTTAACATCTTCTACATTAAGAATATTTTCATTTTCATCATAAATTAAACAATAATTTTTTCTTATTGTCTTATTATTTGGAATATAACATCTAATAACAATATATTTCCCAGATTTGTATGTTTTCATACAACTATTGAAATGTGACTCAATATCATCTAAATCCATTTCGCTTTGAAACCAATTATCTTTTTTTTCAAAAATTAATTCTCTACATCTATTTTCAAAATTTTCAAACCATGTTATTAAATTATTTTCATAAGAATTAAATATTAAATCAATAAAAAATTTTTTAGACGATGTTGTTTTACATATTCCTTGTTTACTTCTACATTTAGGTAATTGTAAATATAAAGGTAATTTTTTTTCACCACAATTTAATTTAGTAAAAAAACAACCCCCTTGAACTGGTGTCGGATTATCTAAATTAATCAATTCATAATTAAAAGTATCAGTTGGATCTATTATATTTTCCATTATTATTAAATTATTTATTAGAAAATTATATATTTCTAAAGACGCATAAATAATAAAAAAAAATTATTAAATAATGTAATGAAAGAGAAATTTTTAGAGCAATGTTTATTTCTACTCAATAAAAAAGAAATTAAGGAACAAATTAAGGAAATATTTAACCCATTTTTACAAATAATTACTAAAACTTTATTAAATGAAATTTACCCATATATTTATTTATCTTTAATTTTTGTAATTGTGAGTTTTATTTTACATTTAGGAATTTTTATTCTTTTATTTAGAAATAATAAATCTCCTTTTTTTTTATAATAATTTTCTTACAATATTATATATGTCTACTCGTATTGTTTTATCTGGCGGTGCCGGTTGTCAATCAGCAGAATTTGTTGGTGGAAAACGTAGAAAATACCACAAAAAATCAATGAAAAAACGTGGTTCGCGTAAATCAAAAGCTATGAAAAAATATCGTCGTCATTCAAGAAAAATGATGAAAAGAGGTGGTTCTCGTAAATCACGTAAATCACGTAAATCACGTAAATCACGTAAATCACGTAAATCACGTAAATCACGTAAATCACGCAAATCACGCAAATCACGCAAATCACGTAAATCACGTAAATCACGTAAAGGTGGTTCGCGAAAATCGCGCGGTGCCGGGATGGTTCAAAGAGCGGCCCTTCCTTTCGGTCTTTTAGCTTTACAAAAAATGATACGTCGCCGCAAAAGCCGCAAATCGTTAAAAAAATATCGTAAATGAGTTTTAAAAACATTTATATAAGTGCGAAATTCTTATAATAAATTTATTATTGATTTATTATAAGATTTAAATATTATTTTTTAACATTATAATATCTATGGAAAATAATATTAAAAATTGGTTACTTTTAGATAATAAAATAAAAGAATTAAATCAAAAAATTAATGAATTAAGAGAGAAAAAAAATAGTTACAAAAATGATATATATCAACATGTTACTAACAATAATTTGAATAATGCTACAATTAAAATAGGTAATGATTATCTAAAATTTGTAGAAACTAAACAAAATACACCTATATCATACAAATTTTTAATCGAAGCCTTAAAAAATTGCTTAACAGATCAAAGTGATATTGAAAATATTATTAATTATATTAAAACAAATAGAGACAGTAAAATTATAAATGATATAAAAAGATTTAATAAATAATTTTCTATATATATAAATGCCTTATTTAGAAAATAATTCCATATCTTTCAAAAGTATAACAAATTTACCAGATAAATTTAAAGATTTAGCTATTCCATCTGCCTTAAATTTTAAAAATATCTTATCCGGTGGAACAAATTATAAAAAATTAAATACAGTAAATAATGGCGATATAATAGATGTCGATTCTTTTGACAATTTATTAAAAAATGTAAATCCTAATAAAAATGATTCATTTTCATTAAAAACAAAACCAAAAAAACATAAAACAACTAAAAGTTTAAAAGTAAAATCTAAAACATCTAGAAAAAAATTTAATACATAATTTAATAAAAATTAAATATAATAATAATTAATTTTTATTAGTGCATACTCCAATTATTACTATTAAAAGGAGATACTATAATATTTGCTATTTTATTTTTCCAGTATTCAACGCGTTTTTGGAAATCTAACTCTTTTTGTGTTTTTGGAAATAGTGGTATATTTTCCATCATTTCTGCTTCTTGCGATGTAATTTTTGGCCTGTAACCATAACAATTTACGCCAAATCTTACATTTGGATTAGCAATATATCCACCATTTATACCAGGTCTCCCACAATCATTTTTATGACCCTCTATTTTTTGTAAGCGATCCCATCTCTCTATTTGTGTAGGAAATAATGCCATTTGATCTTCTGACCACCCATAACTACACCAATCAGCTCCATTTTGATAAGCATTTTCTATTTCTTTATAATTTGCTAATCTATTCCCATATGCTTTACATACTGCTTTAGCATCATCAAATGTATATTTATTACCTGGTATGTGATAAACTTGTTTTTCAAATTTTAATTCTGGAACTGTGGTGGTTCCTGTTATTTGCCCTTCAGTTTCTCTTTCTACTGTAATATCTATTTCTGGTTCTCCTGAAAATAAATTTTTAATGCTTGTTATAATATTTACATTTAAAAAATAATTCATACCATTAATAATAATAATAACTAAAAATACTCCCCATAACAATATTTCTAAACTAGCTTTGCTAGTGGAAGGAGCATTCATGGATTCACTGTTATTTCCTAAAGATGCAAATAAAACAAAGTAAATTATTATTATTAAAACTAATAATGATATTATTAAAGGGTTCGCCATATTAGTATTTAAAAAATTCATTGAAGGAACCCCCAAAATTGTATTCATATCAACATCCATATAATATTTATTTTTATTTTTTTTTTCTATAGAATAAACTATAAGCTTTATTACTTACTATATCTTTTTCATTTATTTCTTTAACATTCGCATCATTAAAACAATACCATTTACCATTAGCATTTTTTACATATGCAAAATAATGTCCACCCATTGTCATTCCCGAATGATTACAAACACCATATAAATCATATACAAAAGTTTCTTGATTATATCCAATAACATATTTTTTTAATTCTAGATTTTCAATTGGATAATCTACCAAAGAATTTAATTTTCTATTATTGTTTGTAAATCGTTTTAAATCTATAATTAAAATATGTGGGAAATTCCAAAATACTGTTTTTTTATTAATATCTTCCTTTTCATTCGTTTTATCATTAAACCATGCATTATCTCCATTCATTAATTCATTTTCAGAATATTTATCAAAGCATTGATATATATTACATTCGTTACCTACAATAGGTAAACTTATTACAGAAAAAGGTTCTGGTTTACTAACTAATATTTCATTGTTCAAACTAATTATTTGTGTTACAGAAATACCATAAAATAAATCTAAAATCTCCGAATATTCTTTTTTATACATATTTATCATCATATTATAGCAATCTTTTGCTAATTTATCATTATCATTTTTTATTTCACCATTAATTGACATATTTACTTCTCTCTGTAAACCTAAATGGAAACAATCTAACATAAATAAAATAAACTCAGGTAAATCATTTTGCATAAAGCCGGTAAATAACATTCTATTCTTTTCTTTAGCAATTTTTTGTATTGTTTTTAAAAATCCCCATGGAGCAATTGCGCAATTTTCTTTCCACAACATTCTTCTTAAATTATTCCATTCTAGTAACATTAAACAATCATTTTTATTTACTCTATTTACAAATTCTTTAGAATCTAAAAAATCATTTAATTCATATGTATGTGATAATACTTGAATAAAAGAATTTATATAACATGTATTTCCTAAGTTACCTAACCCACTAAGACCTTTATCTTTATATTTATCCATAAGTAATTATTTATTTATGAATTTATTTATTTAAACATTTTTATTTTATAATAGTAAAATATGAATGATAATAATATAGAATCTTTTATTAACTTTACTGAAAATACCAATACTATTTTTTCAAATATCATTCAAGTAATTAATTCTCAACAAAATACTTATAATACAATATTTAATAATAGTTATAATCGAAGATATAATGATAGAAATGTATATACACGTGGTTATTCAAGAGAGAATAATGTAAATACTAATCTTTCTAGAAATATATTACAGCAAACTTTATTAAGAAACTTAATTTTGAGAAGTTCTTCACTAGCAAATACAGAAAATAATATAGAAAATAACATTCCAACAGAAGAACAAATTAATAATTCAACAACAAGAACTACTTTTCAAGAAATAGAAAATCCTATAAATACAACTTGTCCAATTAGTCAAAGTGATTTTTCAAATAATGATATTGTATTACAAATTAATCATTGTGGTCATATTTTTTCTGAACGCCCAATATTACAGTGGTTTAATAGAAATCATTGTTGTCCTATGTGTAGATATTCTATAATTTCTGATTCCTCAAATCAAAGTATAAATGAAGATACTGAATTAAATAATATTACTAGAAATAATAATGAAAATAATAATCAAAATAATAATGGAAATATTAGTAGAAATAGTAGTAGTTCAACGATAAATAGAAATAATAGTGATCCTAATATTACAAGAAATAATATTGATTCTAATACTAATTTTAATAGAGTTCCAATTATTACAGGAATAAATTCTAGCCCTAATCGATTTAATAGTTTTAATACTAATGTAAACAACAATACAATTTCTAATGATATGTTAAATCAATTACAAACTATTATAGATACTTTTAATAATGAGATTGATTTTGAAGTTGCGCTTATTACTCCATCACAATAATAATTTAAAATAAAAAGAAAACTTATAAAATTGATAAATTAAAAAATAAATTTTATTTAAGAAAACATATATTAATTATTAATATATGGATACAAATTCATATATTGATACAAAATTAGATTATTGTAAAGCTAAGGAAAAAGGTTATCATTATTTAGATAAAAATATTAAAGAATTTTATGATAATTATCATATTTCTTTAAACTGTATTCCAAATATAAATAGTAAAAACATATATATTGGGATCTGGAAAATGTTAAGTATAGATGAAATAAATAGTTTGTATGAAAAAAATTTATATAACAAAGAAAATATCGATATTGCTTTTAGCTGTTCAGATAAAATTATTATTGCTTTCTATAATATAAATTTTTCTAGAATATTTTTCAGATATAAAGATAGTGAATATGAAAAAAATATTATAATTGATAGAAAATTAAAAAATAAAGGTATTGATTTTTATACCTTTATTTCTAATATATCTTCCTCACATTCTCTCAATCGAAATTTTAATGTAGTTAAACCAATATTCTAACTATAATATTATAGTAATTATTTATAATTTCTATAATAAGATTTAATTTATTTCTTAATATATTTATCAAATATAATTGATTTAATTTCTTTACATCGCAATTCTTCATATTTTTTTAGAAATTTTTCTTCTTCTGGCCATTTTTCTTTTAATTTATTAATTTCATCTTTCCATGTTCTAAGTGTATACCCTCTTTTATCTTTGAATTCTTTAATTTGTTCTAATACCAAAGCAAATAGCTGCTGTAATGGTTTCATAATTTGATTCGTAATATAAAAGTTATAATCTAATTCTAGATTGTTTTCTTGAATATATTTTGGATTTTCAATTTTATCACATTGTAATGCTTTCTTATTTTCATTTTTGATATATGCAAATGGAATACGATCTCCAGGTCCAGGTTTATTTCCTGGGTCTCGTTCACCAATTCTTTTTGCTAACATAAAATGTGCTATTTGTTGTGGGTTTTTATATTCACTTCTAAGAGACTTTGTAATAATCAATTTATCAATTGGATTCTTTTCATCAATAACATCTTGTAAACAATTATGCGTAAAATTTAAAGCACTCGAAACATTTTTTTCTTTCATTAAAATATCAATTACACCACCATATATATCTTTTACAATTGGAGCATTGTCCCGTCGTTTTAGAACAATACCCATTTCTTTACGTTTACCTTTTTTTGGATCGAACTCATATAAAATTCCAACATATCGCTTTTTAGATAATAAACAAAATGGTAAAAATGTTTTTTCATATTCTAAATCATGTGGTTTTTTCAAAAATTTTGTTGCTAGTTCACCAGCTTGCTGTGCTAATTCAATTGTTATTTCTAATGCTTTTTCACCTTCAATCGGTGTTCCATCTAATTCCTCAAGATTAAATGTAAAGAATACACTATCAGTATCTCCATATATATATTCAGCATTTGTTCTTACCTTACCATGATTTTTTGTATCAACAATTTTATTTTTATATGCTGCTTCCAGAATTTTTTTAGCATATATTAATAATTTTCTACCAATTGCTGTAGTAGAAGCCGCTACGTCTTTATCATAGAATGCGCTTGTTTTAGCTCCTGTTTGACCATATAAACTATTTGCTACAATTTTAATAGATAATTGTCTACTATCCAAAACATTCTTCATAAAAGGATCATCTTCTTTTGCTGCTAATTTTTTAGTAGATTTTCTGGCAGCTAATAATTCCTCTAAAATAGATGGCATAATTGCTTTTGAACCATCTTTAAATTGAGCATACCGACATACTTTATAACCAATACATACTTTTTTAGCGGCTCCTTTTGGTGTTTTTCGCATCCATTTATATGTATCATATTTCACATCAACATAATCATAATCATCTAAATTATCATAAATATAATTATTATCTTCATTTTTTTCTCCTGTTTCTAATACTAAATTATTTTCTAAATCATATTCTTTACTCCACACTTTACTATCGTGTGATAGATTTTCACTTATAATACTTGAAGGATATAGAGAACTATAATCTACACAAGCAACTGGTTTTTTTAAATATAAATCACATTTAGGAGGTAAAACGATTGCCCCTTCATATCCACTATCATCCATAACTTTATCTATTACTGGCATTAGTGTTTTTTTTTCTCTACATTTTTTAGCAACATAACTTAACCCTTTAATACCTTGGCCTCTATATACTAAGAAACTAATTGGAACAGTTGTTAATTTAGCCATTTCAATATATCCTGTCATAATATCTGTCTTCTTTAATAAATCATCTACTAATTCACAATCCTTAATACAATATTTGGCTACAATTTTTCTACCTTCAGGTCCTTCATTTGTTAATCTAAAAATATCTTGTGGTGTTACGTCGTCTTTTCCAAGACACCATTTAACTATTAATTTCATATCAGGTTTAACAATACTATTAATTTCAAAATAGCTTTCATTATAATTAATATTTATAATTTCATATTTTTTTCCACTATTATATTTATTTGTTGAATGACCAATTTCTTCAAAGACAATAAAATCATTCTTGTATAATCCTGTAAAATTTTTACTATAAATTCTTGAAATTTCGTTTTCTTCATCATATTCTATTTTATTTACTTTATCACTAATAAAATGACCTGAAACATAATCTAATTTATATGATGATAATTGATATTCTCTTCTAAAAACATTAAGAAGATCTATTTGTAACCGTCCAATCGTATTAATAAATTTAATATCGTATTGTCCACTTGCTATAAATAAACTATTTCTTTCAATGTCTTCTTTTCCAGTTCTCCAATCTTTATTTAAACAAACATGATTTTTAATTCTAGATAATTGTAAAAATCTATTTACACAGTTTAACTCAATTGCTCTTTTATACATAAATTCTTCATCCCAACCATGAATGTTATATCCAATAATAATATCTGGATTTTCCTTTTCCATTAATTTAGTCCACTCAAGTAATAATTCTTTTTCATTTTCAACACATACAATTTCACAACCTTCAACTTCATAACAATCTCCAATAACGATACAATGTTTTAAATATGGTTTATCTTCTCCATAATTTCTTATGGTCGAACCGATAAATGTAACTTTATCTCCTTCTATATCGGGAAATATCAAGGATAATGATTTTGTCAATTCATGAATTTTAATGTTTTTATCACATATATCTTTTAATACATCATTAATGGTTGCTTCTTTATTTGTATATTTTTTTGTTGATACATATTTTTTATTATATTTTTCTTCACAATTATCTTCTTTTTTTCCTTCCTCAATATCATTTTCATCTTCTTCATTATCATCATCATCATCATTATCTTCTAATTCATTTTTTAATGTTTCATCTACAAAAGTATGGTTTGCAGGTTTTATTTTTATCCACGTATCAAATAACTTATCCACTTCGTCTTCAGAAAATTTATTTTTTAAATATACTTTATTAATATCTTTTACATTATCATATCCAAATGCCGTTTTTATACATGATTTTAAAAATTTATCAGAAATATCTTCTATCTTATCTAATTTAATTTTGTCAATTATATCAACTGCTAACTTTTTATAATTCTTAATTGGTAATGGAAAATCTCCATGACTACTACTAGCTTCAATATCAAAACTCATTATTTTATATGGAACCATCGTTTCTCGATTCGGTAGAGCTATAATATTTTTGTAATTAATTGTAAATTCGTGATGACAATTTGTTGTCTGTTCTTTATGTTTTATATATTTTCCCTTTAAAAGTGCGATCCATCCAGATGGACTAATTTCTTTAATATGAAATAAACGGAGTAATGGTGGTATTTGCGCTTCATAAATTTCAATTTGTCCATCTTTATATGGCAATCCTCCATCTATTAATTTTTTAGAATATGTTATTTTATTATATTCATACCATAAATTTTTTGCTTTTGTCATAGCAATTGTGTTATTGAATTTTAATTGAATAAATTTATGATGTTTTTTAGCATCAAAACCATATAATTTATGTCTGTTAACTATTTTAGCAGATACTAATGAGTTAGCAAAATATTTTCCCATTTTATTTTTGATAAATGTCAAAAATTCATTTTTATGTTGTTGAGTCCAGTCATCATCTACTTTTACATAAAAATATGGTTGAAAGCCTTTAACATATATACAAGCCGTATGTCCATATTCATCTATTCCAAACATTTTTACTAGAAATTCCTTGGTATCTGTATATTTATCTTCTTCTTCTATTGATAATATAGTATCACAGATTTCAAACTCAAATAATTTAAATTGCCATTGCATAATTAATTAGTTTATATATTTTTATATTATAATATTTAATTCAATTTTTCAGGATAAAATAAATAATTTTATTAGAATAATATATATGTTAGATAAATTATTATCAAATACTTATTTTCTTATTTTTGTATTGCTTATAAGTGCTTCATTAGGATGGTTATTTGATATAAAAAATAAACATTATACAAAAATAATAAATCCTACTTCGGTGTTAGCACTGGATACTATTATTGGTTTCATATTTTTTATATTAATTTATTTTATCACTAATAAAAATAAATATATTATAAGTGATATTAGTAAATTAAATTATAAAGATATATCTTATTTTTTGATATTAGCTCTTCTCTCTACTGTTGTTTCATTTATATGGATTGAATTATTAAGATTACATGATCTAAAAAAAATTAGAAGTTTTGATTATTTAATTGATATAATACTAACAGTTGTAGCTTTCACTTTTATTATGAAAGGTGATTATACGTGGAAAAAAATTATTGGTTTACCATTAATGATTATTGGAATGTATTTAATTAATGTATAATTATTTTCTTGATTTTCTTGATTTTCTTGATTTTCTTAGTTTTCTTGATTTTCTTGATTTTCTTGATTTTCTTGATTTTCTTACTTTTTTTGATTTTCTTGATTTTCTTGATTTTCTTAATTTTCTTGATTTTTTTCCACCACCCATTTTACTATTTAAATTTAATTGATTCATACAAAATTGTAACATAGCATCTGCATTCTGTTCTCCTTCATAATCTTTTAATTTACCATTATTAAGAAATCTAATAGTAGGATATCCAACTACATTTTTTAAATAATCTGATTCTAAGGTTGGCATTACTGTCTCATCTATTTTCATAATATTAACATCAATATTTTCTTCTTTAATTTTATCATGTAATTTTTTCAATTCTGGTATTAATCTTTTACAATGTCCGCACCATTCTGCTTTTACAATTATAAATGTTGGTTTTTCATCAACTTTTAAGTCAAATAATTTTGGATTATCATTATCTACATTCAATATACTCATATATATTATATATTAATATATTGTTTATCAAAAATTATATAATTTTATATATATATATGTCAAAATTAGCTATTATAAGTAGTATTTTCATTTTAGGTTTAATTTTTATGATAATTAATAAACCAAAATCTATTTTTGAATCTTTTACAAATAAACGCAAATATAGATGTCCTAATATTCTTATACAAAAAGATAAACATATATTTTTATATAATTCAGAATTAGCACCTGTCCCAGGAGTAAATCCTATTATGTTTGATAATTTAAATGATTATGTTGAATTTACTAAATGGCAAAGAAGTCAAGGTATAAGATGTCCTGCATTATTTTTACAACATTCATATAATGCTCAGGGAAGATCTGTATATAAAAATAGACCCTCACCAACCGAATTACATGGTGGTCTTGAAGAAGGTAGAGTAACTGAAAATAGAACTTTAGCACCTCAAACACTTCTTTTAAATGCAACTAGAAATAATCCACCATATAACAATGATCAATATCCTGGATATGATCCTGATAACCAATATATCGGTTTATCTACACCTTTAGATAAAATAAGTAATGAAGGAGAAGGAATAAGTCCAAATCCAATTGATACAAACTGGGGTGGTGATAAATATACAAACCAGTTAATAAAACGAGGATATTATAAAGGCAACGACGTTAAATTAGCTGTAGCGTAAATTTATTTAATGTTTGTCAACATGTTTCATTGTATTTTTTAATGACACTTTTAAGTTTTGTAATAAATTTATTTCTTCTAAATATTTTTTTGCTTCTTTATCATCTTTATTTGCTAAAGCATCTCCATATAAAATTGTTAATTGTAATATTTTAAGTTCTGTATTAGTATCTATTTCTATAATACTATCTTCATATTGTCTTTTATATTTTTTTATTAATAAACTGTCAGATAATCTATCATTGTTTTCTTTTAAATGTTTATCTAAATTTGAAAATAAATCATCTTGAATATTTAAAGGTTTTTTTTGATTTGTTAATCCTTCAATAATATTATTTTGTGTATTTAAAACACTATTTACTATATAAATAAAAAACAATGTTAATGTAAATATACCAAGATATCTGTATATTTCTTCTTCTTTTAACATTTATATATAAATTATAATATTTTTTATATATATTAATGCAAAATAAAACAAAAAAACAAAAAATACATGTAAACGGATGAAAGTTAGAAAAAATAAGGATGGAACTCTTAATGAAGAAGATATGGAACATAATAGAAAATGTGAACAAAAAAATATGCTCAAAGATAATATTTGGATGAAAGATATATTAAATAAAAAGAATCCAAAAGGCTATGATAAATATTTAAAAATTCTAGTTAAAAAAAATAAGACATTAAAAAATAAAAGTAAAAAGAAAAAATCTACTAAAGTAAAAAAATAAAATAGATATTATAATAAATACAATTTAACATTTTCAATTGTATTTTTTGCTATTCTTCTCTCCCCATTCTTATTTTTAATTCTTAAATTTTCCAAACAATTATTATTTTCTCTCAAAATTTTTATTAAATTTTCAATATTATCATATTCATTTATTATACATTTTGCTGTATTTATACTGACATTCGGTATTTGAGATAACATAATTTCACTAATATTTTCTTTTGTAATATGAGATTTTTTTGATGTTTTTATGTGTGAAACATAGTCATTATTATCTTCATTTTTATTACTTTCATTAGTTTTAACTGTTTTCTCCTCTATTGTATTATTTATTGGATTTGTATTCTGATAAAATGGTTTAATAGTTTTATCTTTTAATAATTTTTGAAAAAAATATATTATAAAATCAGCAGTTTCTACAATACCCGAAGTGTGTAAAAGAGAGAATCCTTTTGAATAACTTAATGAAAGCATTGCAGAATAAACTGTTTTTTGTATAGTTTCATTGTATTGTTTTCTACTATTTATTAAAGATCCTTCAATTAAATAAAATATATTATGATTATCGAGATAATATTCCTGTAATCTAAAAGATTGCTCACTATAGCGACCATCTTTAATACTAGAAATTAAATCTGGTATACTTTTTCTCTCAAAAATTAATATTGTATTATCATTATTATCTAAAAAAACAATATCACCAATTTCTAAATTTTTAAATTCTACATTTTCTATTTTATCCTGAATCAAACTTTTTAATTCTTTTGGTTCTCTATTATCTATTAGTAATTTCATTACTATAAATCTTATTAAATATTTAAATTATATATTTAAATATATATGTATAATATATAAATATGGTTATTGATCCCGATAATACTGAGGAAAAAAATATTCATGAAAAAATAAATGATGATGATATTTTACATATTAATGGAGAACTAGTGTTTAATCCATATAATGATAAAAATATTGAGATTACATTGAATGATATTCAATCTATTCTCAAAAAATACGGAGTTAATTATAGAATTCATAATATTGAATTATTTAAAAGAGCATTTATTCATAAATCTTATTGTAAGAGACCAATGTTAGAAAACAAAGCTTCTGATATAACTATTGTTGATAAGCCATATAATTGTTTACCTTTGAAAACAAAATCCAATGAGCGTTTAGAATTTATTGGTGATGGCATTTTAGAATGTATTACAAAATATTACTTATATCGCAGATTTCCAAAAGCAGAAGAAGGATTTATGACAGAAAAAAAAATTGCTCTTGTTAAAAATGAACATATTGGAAAATTAGCTTACGAAATGAGATTACATAAATGGTATATTATTTCAAAACATGCTGAGGAAAAAAATACTAGAACCAATATGAAAAAATTAGGTTGTTTATTTGAGGCTTTTCTTGGTGCTTTATTTTTAGATGTAAATAAAATAACAATCAAAGACGAAGATAAATGGTTTGAAAATATATTTGTAACAGGCCCTGGTTTTCAAATGGCACAAATTTTTGTTGAAAAAATTTTTGAACAACATGTAGATTGGACAAAATTAATTAATACAGATGATAACTATAAAAATCAATTACAAGTTATTATTCAAAAAGAATTTAAAATTACACCTGAATATCTTGAAATTTCTCATGATCAAGAAATTGGTTATGAAATGGGTGTATATATTTGTATTGGACAATCGATTCATAATATTGATATAGTGAGTGCTATAGATTTTAATAATTTTAATAATTTCCCAAATATTCATAAATATTTGGAGAATAATGAAAAAGTATTAGTATTTTTAGGAAAAGGATTACATAAAATTAAGAAAAAAGCTGAACAAATTGCTTGTGATGAAGCTATTAAAAAAATTATGTAAATAATATTATAAAAATAATATAATATTATTTTTCTTGTTTTATTTTGATAAAAGGTTTGGGGCTATGACTTTCATGCATTTCATAATTTTTTATATTTTTATAATATTCTCCTACATTATCACTTATTTTATAGTTTCCATTTAAAAATTTTATTGTATCTTTTGAATTTTGTGAAAGCATCAAATTGTAATAATGACTGTCTAAATTAATTTTGCTATTATTAACTATTTGACTAGATAATCTTCTTATAAAATTCATAATTATATAATATTTAATCATATAACTTTAAATATTATTTATAATTATTTAAGTAATATATTTTTGATTAAATTATATAATAATAATATTATTATTATTATATGTCTAAGGAATTATTAGAAAAATTAAAAGTAAAACCTATTCCTGAAAAAATACCAATAATAAATGTAGCTCTAAAAAAACCAGCCGAAAAACAAGATATTGAATTAAAAACAAAAGTAGTAGATAAACGAGAAACTGCTAAATTAGATAGAGCGTTCATTTTAAATAAATTAAAAGATAAAGGAGATATACAAACCATTAAACCTTTAGAAAAAAAAGAAGATTCTAAAAAAGAAATTACTGAAAAAAAAGCACCGATTGAACCACAACTAGTTATCACAAAAAAGAAAAAAATTAAAAAACTTAAATTAGAAACTGATATTCCTGAAATAAAAGAAACTAAAGAGAGAAAAACTGTTATACCAACTGAAACTATTATTGAAGGTAAAGAAAGTTTATTGGAAATTGATGATATTAAAAGCCGTCTACCAGAAAAAGAAAAAAAAGTTTTAGTAAGAGCATCTGCTTATTATATGAATAATAGGGAATTATTTATTAACTTTATATCGTCTTTATTTGAACCTTATAAAGAAGAAATATCTAAGGATAAAGGAGTTATTTCTTGTGATACAAAAAATGCTGAATTTTCTTTATTAACTCATCAAAAGATTGTTAGAGATTATATAAATTTATACACACCTTATCGAGGTGTTCTATTATACCATGGTCTTGGTTCTGGTAAAACGTGTTCTTCTATTGCTATTGCGGAAGGTATAAAGAACGAGAATCAAATTATAGTTATGACTCCAGCTTCTTTAAGAGTTAACTATATTGAAGAATTAAAAAAATGTGGAGAGAAAATTTATAAAAAAAATCAATTTTGGGAATTTGTTGATGTAAATAAATATCCAGAATTAGTAGAACCTTTATCACAGGCTTTATCAATACCAATTGAATATATAAAAAAACAAGGAGGTGCTTGGCTTGTTAATATAAAAAAACCTGCTAATTATGAATCTTTATCGACAACAGAAAAATTAAGCTTAGATTATCAAATTAATGAAATGATTAGAATAAAATATCGATTTATTAATTATAATGGTCTTAGAAAAAGTCACCTTGATCAATTAACTCAAGGAGGAACAATTAATCCATTCTCTAATAAAACTATTATTGTTGATGAAGCACATAACTTTGTATCAAGAATCGTTAATAAAATGAGATCACCTTCATCACTCTCTATGCAATTATATAATTTTTTGATGACCGCTGACAATTGTAGAATAGTTCTTTTAACAGGAACTCCTATAATTAACTATCCAAATGAAATTGCTATATTATTTAATATTTTAAGAGGAAAAATTAAAACATGGTATATTAAACTCTCTATCAATGATAAAAGAAAAATATCACAAGAAACCATTATTGATATGTTTAAATCTAATTTTGTTTTAAAAAATATAGTAGATTATGTTAATTATAAACCTACTTCTACTACATTAGAAATAACTCGTAATCCATTTGGCTTTTTAAATGAATATGATGCTGATGATAAAAAATATCAAGGAGTTAAAGTTGATGAAAATGGCAATATTGATGATGAAACATTGATGAGAGTATTGGTAAATACATTGAAAGAAAATAATATAACAGTTATTGCTAATTCTACAAGAGTTGAATTATATCATGCTTTACCTGATAAATTAGATGATTTTGCTAAATACTTTATTGATCAAGATAATAAAGTTAAAAATATGAATTTATTTAAAAGACGTATATTAGGTCTTACATCATATTTTCCTGATATTGATGCACTTTTACCTCAATATAATAAGAGCACGGATTTTATAGTAAAAAAAATACCCATGAGTGATTTCCAATTTGGAGTTTATGAAGAAGCACGCGTTCAAGAGCGTAAATTAGAGCAAAGTAATTCTAAAAAACGCAAACAGGCTCAAGGAAAAGAAAATATTTATGAAGATGCTGTTTCTACCTATCGTATCTTTTCAAGAGCTTTTTGTAATTTTGTTTTCCCAAAACCAAATATAATTCGTCCTCTTCCTAGAGATGGAGAAGATTTATCAACTGCTATATTAGAGGAAGTTGCCAATGAAAATTTATTAGATGCACATACACCAAACCCTGATGAATTTAATCCTGAAATAGAAAATGTTGAAAATATTGAAGAAAAAGAAGGTGAATTAGTTGAAACAAAAAAATTAGATGAAACTGGATTAAAATATGAAGAGAGAATATTAAAAGCATTAGAAAAATTAGAAGAAAATGCCGATAAATATTTAACCCCTGACGCTTTAGAAATTTATAGTCCAAAATTTTTAAATATATTAGAAAATTTACAAGATGAAAAACTAAGAGGACTACATTTAATTTATAGTCAATTTAGAACATTAGAAGGTATCGGTATTTTATCATTAATATTAAAAGCAAACGGATTTGCTGAATTTAAAATAGTTAAAACTGACAAATGGATAATTGACATGGACCCATCTGATTATGGTAAACCAAAATTTGTTTTATATACAGGAACAGAAACACAAGAAGAGAAAGAATATATTAGAAATATATTTAATAGTAACTGGGAAAATATCCCCAATTCATTGAGAGAAGAACTAGAAAAAATATCATCTAATAACTTCTATGGTGAAATTATAAAAACTATTATGATTACTGCTTCTGGAGCTGAAGGTATCTCTTTAGAAAATGTTAGATATGTTCATATTACAGAACCTTATTGGCATCCGGTCAGAACACAACAAGTAATTGGTCGCGCTCGCCGTATTTGTAGTCATAAAAATTTAGAAAAAGACTTACAAACTGTAAAAGTCTTTATGTATTTAATGACATTTTCACAACAACAATTAGATAGTGATCGCTCTATTGAATTAAGATTAAAAGATAAAAGTAAAAAAGATGGCGTTTCACCATTAACTAGTGATGAAGCCCTTTATGAAATTTCTAATATTAAAGAAGAAATTAATAGAGAATTATTAGTAGCTATTAAAGAATCGTCTATTGATTGTTCTATACATACATCAAGTGAAAACAAAGAAGGATTACAATGTTTTACATTTACAAGTGGCGACCCTGATAAATTCGCTTTTACTCCATCTATTAATGATGAAGAAAGTGATTCTATTGGGGATGTTAATAAACAAGAAATTAAATGGAAGGCAGTTAAAGTTACAATTGAAGGTATCGCATATGCTCTTAATAAAGAAACTGGAGAAGTATATGATTTAGATAGTTATAAACGCAAAAATCCTATATTAGTAGGACATTTAGAAATAGAAAAAGGCAAATATAAATTCAAACGTATATAAATATAATAATTTTCTAGAAATATTATATTTATAACTATATTTATAATATTGGTATTACTTTTGATAAAAATTTCTTTGTTCTTCTTTTTAAAAAATTTACCACGTTTATAACATTTTTTAGTATTTAATCTTTTTTTCATCAAAATTTCTTTTTCATCAATATTAAATTTCTTTAAATTAGCAAAACGCAACCCATATATATATAAATTATTTATACTATGTAATCGTTTTTTCAAACAATTATCTACTTGTCCTACTTTTGTTCTTATTTTAATTCCTTCTGGAAATACTATTTTAATAGCTCCTATTCTACCAACCCCAGATAATGTAACATATTTATCCTTTTCTATTTCAGCTACAACTTCTGAATTAATAGATTTGAAAGGACTATTTTTAAAAAATTTTGATAATAAATCAACATAACCATTTTTCTTTTCCATTTCCTTAATTTCTTTTTTATTTTTTTTTAAAAAATCTACACGTTTCTTTAATTTATCTAGTGCTGGACCTCTATCTATAGAATGTAATAAATTAACATCTTTACTACTTACAGTTTTTATTTTTGAAGAATAATGATTTTTTATATAATTACTAGCTTCTCCTGTTGTTCTTATCATTAATAATGTTAATGGTTCTAAATTTCTTGACAATTCTGGAACTTTTTCAAACCAATATCCTATTTTACTAACATTTCCTGCTTTTTTTGTTCTATTTTTTAATGACATATATATTAATTTGTTAAAAATATTTTTTCCATTATTTTTTTTTGATTTGTTAGAATAACTTCTTGATTATTTAAAAGTTTTTGTAATAATTCCATTATATTGTTATTACTATATACTATTTCCGAATTATATCTATCTTTTTCATATTCATCATCTTCATTATATTCTTCATTAAAAGAAACAACCTTATTACTTTTATTATCATTACTTTCGTTAACATTGATTTTTGATAAATTTTTAAAAAAATCATTTGTTAGTTTTTTTACTTGTTTAGTTTCATCACTTATCATTATATTTATATTATCTTTATCTTCAGTTATTTCTTTAACATTCTCGTCATTCTTATCATTAATGTCATTATTGTCATTATTGTTATTATTGTTATTATTGTCATTATTGTCATTATTGTCATTATTTGCTTCTTTTTTTATTGGTGGAGGTGGAATAATACTATTTATTTCTATTTCTCTCTCCGCTATCATTTTATTTAACATCGAATTTATACTACTTTCTTTTAATGGCTCATCTATTTTTTCTGTAAAATCTATTTCTGCTGGAGAAGGTTTTTTTATTAATTCAATAAATTCTTTCTCTTTTTCTTTTAAATCCTTATCTATTTTTATTTGAAATTCTTCTAATGGTCTTGTTACATGTCTAGAATTTTCTTTATATTGCTCTAAATATTTAACTATTTCTGTTAAAAGTAATTTATTTTTATTAGTTAAGTCTAATTCTCTTTTTGTATTAATAATATTTACAATTTTATCAAAATCACTTTTTATATTATTAATATAATTATTACTTATATTATTAAATGCGCCTTGTTCATATAATATTTGCCACATCATTCCTTTATTTTCATTACTTGAAAAATTAGTCATATAAATATATTAAAAACATCATAATATATTTATATTTATTACTAATTAAAATATATTTTTCTTAATTCTTCTACATCTTTATCTAATATTCTTTTACTATTAAATTCTCTTGGTGATTTATTTGTTGTTATCATTTGATTTAAAAAATATAAAGAATACATTCCACATTCAGTATTAGAATATTGATGTTCTTTTCTATTAAAATATGTAGTAAAATCTATATTTATTTCTGTTCCTTGTTTTTCAATTCTCTCTATTAAAGACATTATTTCTCTTGGCACTTTATCACCATTACTATCAAAATAAAATATAAATTTTCTTTTAATATCAATAATTAAACTAATCCAATGTGAGCCAGATTTATTATGTGGATCAGTATTGAAAATTATACCTATTTTATTTTTACCATCTTTTAATTGTTTTATTATATTTAAATTACATAATTCATTCCATACACACTCACCAAATATTAATTTTTTATCAAAATCAATTGGAGATGGTCCTATAAATATAAAGTTTGGATAATCAACTTCATATTGTTTCATTACCTTCTCTATATCATCACTAGTTAACCATTCATTCGGATTGTCCTTCCAACTTTTTGGAGCATATGGGGCATGGGTATTATTCAATATTTCACCATCTAAATTATTTTCCATAAATTTTTGCTTTATCCAACATCTT
>Ga0209119_1001074_pt1 | contig 27540 bp, 23 predicted proteins | sample COG_03_FD_184747 | JGI IMG/M metagenome (GOLD analysis project Ga0209119, IMG submission 184747) | Pelagic Microbial community sample from North Sea - COGITO 998_met_03 (SPAdes) (version 2) | ecosystem: Environmental > Aquatic > Marine > Neritic zone/Coastal water | place: Helgoland, sampling...
ATCATGGCAATAAGCTTTTGCTGTATCACGTATCATACGCTCTTCTTCAGTGAGCTGATTTTCTAATGAAAAAGGGTCTTCCCAATTGAAATTAGCAGGCTTTGATCTTGCTATAAGTGGCGTATTTGAACTCATATTACATTCTCTTATTTTTTTATTTACTTTGGCATTTTTTAACAAAAAAGCAATGTGGCAATTCATCTGGAATATATACTTCTTAAGAGATATTTATTTATTAACAAAATTAAATTAATAAATAAATACAACGGAAAATTAATATGAGAGTTCTTGTTACATGTGGTGCAGGTTATATTGGTAGTCATACATATATTGAGCTTTTAGAGGCAGGCCACGAGGTTTTTGTAGTAGATAATCTTTGTAATGAGCATGAGGCTGTACTTGAGCGAGTTCGGGGTATTACCAATCGGGAATTGCAATTTATGAATGCAGATATTCGTGACACAGATAGGCTAGATAAAATATTTAAAAAATTTAAACCTGAAACAGTTATTCATTTTGCAGGCTTGAAGGCTGTTGGTGGGAGTGTTGCAGATCCATTATCATATTATGATGTAAATCTTGGTGGTTCTGTTTCATTACTTATGTCTAAGGCTGAGCGTAAAAATATTGTTTTTTCATTATCTGCTACTGTTTAATGTGATCCTCAATATTTACCATATGATGAAGAGCATCCAACTAATCCAGTAAACCCATATGGTCGAACTAAGGTGATAATTGAAAATATAATTAATGATTGGACAAAAGTAGATTCAAAAAAAGAAACTATTCTCAGATATTTCAACCCTGTTGGAGCTCATGAGTCTGGTCAAATCGGGGAAGAGCCAATTGGAATTCCTAACAATTTAATGCCATATATCTCACAGGTGACTGATGGACGGCGTGAGTATTTGAATATTTTTGGTAATGACTATGAGACTACAGATTGAACTGGAGCAAGCGATTATATTCATGTTGTTGACTTAGCGCTTGCGCACATATGTGCCTTAAATCAAATTGTATTAAATAAATTTGAGATATTAAATTATGTGAAAAATTTACTTTTTCTGTTGATTGCGTATCATTTTGATTATATCAAAATGATATTTTATAGTATTGACAAGGATCATATGTATATCTACTTGATTTTAGATGATATATTTAATTGCGTAAAGCATTATTCAAATATAATAGATTAAAGTTTGCCTTTATTCTATGTTATGAGTAGATCATTTAAATAGTCTTAATGCTTATGCGATAAAAAAGAAAATTTGAGAATATATAGATGAAAATTGTTGTTATTGGGTTAGGATACGTTGGGCTGTCTAATGCCGTTCTGCTGTCACAGCATAATGAAGTCATTGGCGTGGATATTGTGCAGGAACGTGTAGATGCACTAAATGCAAGAAAGTCTCCGATCGTTGATGCTGAGCTTTCAAAGTATTTGCTTGAGAAAAATTTGAACCTTTCTGCTAGTACTGATTTGAAAGCCTCAGTTAACGGTGCCGATTATGTAATAGTAGCTACGCCAACCAATTATGATGAAAAATTAAATTGCTTTGATACGTCAACCGTTGAAGCAGTAATTTCCCAGGTGATTGAATGTGAACCAAAGACCTGCATTGTAGTGAAATCCACAATCCCAGTTGGTTTTATTGATGGTGTTAGAGAGCGTTTTAAAAGTGGGGCAGTGATTTTTTCACCAGAGTTCTTGCGAGAAGGTAAAGCGCTTTATGACAATCTACACCCAAGCCGAATTGTTATCGGTGAGAAGTCAGAACGTGCTGAACAATTTGCCAAGTTGCTCACACATGGTGCATTGAAGCCAAATGTTGATGTTCTATTTACTGAAGCACGTGAAGCAGAGGCCATCAAACTATTTTCTAATACTTATCTCGCTATGAGGGTTGCGTTTTTTAACGAATTGGACAGCTATGCGATTTCAAGTAACTTGAGTAGTTGTGAAATTATTAATGGGGTCTCGCTTGATCCGCGTATCGGCAATCATTATAACAATCCATCTTTTGGCTACGGTGGGTATTGTTTGCCTAAAGACACAAAGCAGCTCCTTGCAAATTATAAGACGGTTCCACAAAATATTATTCGAGCCATTGTTGATGCGAATGCAACACGCAAGGAATTCTTGGCTGATATAATTTTCAAAAAAAAACCAAAAACTGTTGGTGTGTATCGTCTTGCGATGAAGGCTGGTAGTGATAATTTTCGAGAAAGCTCAACACTCGGAATTATGATGCGAATAAAAGAAAATGGTATAAAGGTCATAATATATGAGCCAAAACTGAATGAGCCAACTTTTTTAAATTGCCCATTAGAAAAAAATCTAATTAAATTTAAATCAGACGTGGACCTTATTATTTCAAATCGCGTAACTAGTGATCTCACTGATGTATACGATAAAGTATTCACGAGAGATTTATTTCATCAAAACTAACAGTGAGGCCATCATGACGAGTGATTGCATTATTAAATACATCTATTTGGCTAATTTTCCTGTGAATGGCTTTATACTGAGAAATCAGAAATGCTGGGCCTGATGTTGTTGCGCAAAGAATACAGTGACACAAAGTCACTGATGGTTGTGCGTTTTCTTGGCGTCTTACTCATGACTATTCAATAATGCTGAAAACTTAAGTGAGTAATTTTATATATAATTGTTTATCAAAATAAATGTAGTGCAAATTCTGAAAGGGTGGAATTTTTTATGTCTATTGAAACCAATAGCCCAAAATCAAAAAAGAATTTTCATAATAAAAGGACTTAAGCAGTGAAAAAAATACTTAGAATTTTATCTTCAATTATTTGTGCAATTTATCTGCGAATACGGTTGGAGTTCAATAAGGGCGCAGAAGGTGAAGAATTCCATAAGTTAATTCAAAATCTGAGCTTGTTATTCTTGATAAAATTACAGCTGAGATATTTTTGTGAATATTTCACCAATCCTATTGTTTTGTTTCGATTAGCTGAATTTCAATTTGTTCACGACCATTTAAAATTTAATAACACTTCCTGCTTATGTGTGAGTTCTCCAAGAATGTTTTCTGCATATCTTCTTCGTACAACGAATGCCAAAATCATGATGTATAATCCTGATACTCGAGACCTTGCTGACACGAGAAATATTTTTCAAACCTTTAAATTGAAAAATTTTCAAACTACTAACAGAGAACCAACACAGTTGAATGAGTATGATACAATTTATTCGATTAGCGTCATAGAACACATGGATCCCACTGCTAAAAGAAAGTTCTTAGAATATGCATTTTGTGCTCTAAAAAAAGGTGGATCATTAGCAATCACTTTTCCCGTTGCAAGCCAAAATCGAGAAGAATATAGAGATACTGATCCCTACGACATAGGAGCTCTAAAAGACGATTATACAGGTAAATTTTTCTATCAAAGAGTATACGATGATACCGCAATATCAGAAACCATCATTGATGTTTGGGACGAATTAGGTGGAGTTCTACAACATAAATTAATTATTGGCCTAAATTCAGCAGTAAATTATTCTCAGCTACTAGTGCGGCGCAAAAAATTTGGACATCTAGCTCGCGCAATGGAAATAGAGTATTCTAGGAAGTGTTTTACAACGTTCAAGCGCACAGATGATTTAAGTGATCGGGGCATTTGCGGATTGATCCTTTCAAAACCAAATTAATAATTATACTTTAATTAAGTGTTTAAAAATAACCCCTATACTTGCAACGCAACAACATAGTGCTAGGAAACGCGCATGACAGATAAAAAACTCAGAAATGACCACTCTATCACATATAGATCAAATAGATTTATACATGCAACACATCGTCAACGTCTGAAAGAATGCAAAGCTTTTCTCTTAACACACCTTCAGGAAACTGAAAAATATGGTACTGTATTTGATCTCGGGGGAGCTTCTGGCTTTTTAGCTGACGAATTAAATCGCTGCCAAGTAACATATTTTTCTGAGCAAATAATATTTGATCTCGAGCATCCAAAGAATAATACGAATAAAAAATGGTATGAACCAAAGCTTAATCCTATTTATGTAACGACGGATCTCAATCAAGAAATCTGCTTTGAAAGTTATAAAAAGCCAAATTTGATAATTATAAGTGAAACTTTAGAGCATGTTGCAGAGCCTATTGAGACACTGAATGCAGTTTACAAAGCAAGCGATGGAAACACTCCTCCTTGTTACATATCCTTTCCAAGAGAAACTGGAACTGTTGGTTTTGCAAAATTCTTATTACGAATATTAACTGGTCGTAATATTAAGAAGGGTTTACAATATAATTTTCAGTACTTGACATGGATTCTTTTACGAAAAAGATATCAGCTCAGGGATAAACGCGCATTTTATGCTGATCACGATGGTTTTGACGATCAGGATTTAGTGGATAAAATCAACAAGAACTTTAAATACTATGAAATAGCCATACTCTACGGGGCTTCTACCGTTCATATATTGCTTAAACCAAACCCTTTAAATTTTTAACTTCCTAGGATTAGGTATTATGGATATCAACTTGAAAAGAAAAAATGATTAAGATATCACCATCAAATATATCTCTAATTGGCAATATTTTAGCACGGAAACTCTCTTTCTTGTCCACAATTTTGATATTGTCTTTTTTTGGCGAAGATATCTATGCCGATTATGTAAAAATTATTGCTATTTTTTCTTTATTAGTCATGCCAGTCAATGAGGCCTACTCGCACGCTATTACGGAGAAGTATCCAACAATAACAGGTTTTGGCAATAACATCATAATCACATTGACGATCTTCACTGTTGGCATTTTGCTATATAGTTATTTGGAAGATTCTTTCTCACTGGATTCGCAGGCTATTACGGAACACTTATTCCTATTATTACTATGCTGTATTGGTATAATTTGGCTGCAAGAGCGAAACATATTAAAAATGGAACTAAAGATCAAAAAACACGTTTTTTTGTATGACATAATCACGCCAATTTGCTTTCCATTCGCCTTTATCTGCGTCAATCTCATTGGCAACATACATAATTCACTTAACATCGTCGCACTCATTGCAGTACTATCACTTCTATCAATGACATTTATATTCAGAAAACCACGTGAAGCTCAGAAACAACACATTTCTTTAAAGAAATTTTTTGAATATTATGTAATTGCTATATCGACAGGACAGTCGACAAATGTTATTTTGATAATTTCTTCTAGCTACTTGACTGTTTCTGACTTTGCGACACTATCCATAATTATCAAAGTTTCAACTTTTATAATAACACCAAACATAATGCAGACTCAAATATCAATTCCAAAAACTAAGCATATGATAATTACTAACCAGTTGGGTGAAATATTAAATTGTTTCCACCAACTGAGATACAAATCTGTAATTACATCTATGATAATTGCAACAATAGTATATTATTTTATGTTTATAGTTTTCAGCCCACAATTGCCCACTCTCTACAATGTAAATGCAAAATATATTGCACTATTTTTTATGGTGCAGGTAATGGTGGTTTGGGTTGGACCAGTTTCATCGCTATCAATCGCATTAGGCGATTCTCTAACACCAGCATATTTGAATATAATTAAGCTAGTCAGTATAATTTTTTTATTAACGCAAGTCAGCGAAATCGACAGCATGCTCATACAATTAACTCTTATTACGCTAGCATATTTATTCGCATTGAACGCAACGAAATATTACAAAATTAAACGGGAGCTTTCCAATGGCCACTGAGGGAATACATGATACAAATCTTGGATACCTTTTTTTACTTGGTGACGATCACCTATTAGAAATTGAAAATACTTTGAAATATGAACCTTTTCTAAGTCAATATAGTGTAACTGGGCAATCAGCTAAGGGGTTACGGGTAACATTAATTAACAAAGAAATTAGTACTATAAGTACAGAATGGAAAGAAAATTCGCGTATTTTTATCTCTTTAGGGGCTCACGATGCATATGATGGGCTAAAACCCAAATTATTTAAGCGTGGGATAAAGAAATTAATAACAACCATCCAAAGTTTTGGCTCATTACCTATTTTGGGTACAATTCTGCCCAACCCCAACCATAACCTTGTGGTTAAAAAATTAATAGTTGAATACAATAAAGTTCTTTACGATATTGCACGCGAAGTGGGGTGCAAATATATCGATATCGGGCAGCTTATGAAAAATGTGGGGCACGAGCCCAGCCTTGCGACATGGAAGTTCCCAAATTTTAAACGCTTATATAACAAACGCCTAAGTTACCATTTGTCTAGGATACTTGAACGACAACACGTGACTGTGCTTTGGCAATACAACGGGTATAGCGCCAAATGTAATTATCGTTGTCATTATTGTTATTATATTGGGCTTCACCACCCTAAAGATGTAAGTCCAGTTAGCAATAAGGCTTGGGAGCATGCATTTTTGGATACATTTAAAATGCAAAGGGTTGTGTTCTATTGTGCACATGGCGAACCAACATTTGGAGAAGGTTTTGACGAAATTTGCGATATGGTCCTGCGAAACCCACTTTGGAGTCTTAGAATTACCAGCAATATTGATACCGACTTTATTAAAAATGCTGACCATGAGATATTCCAATCGGGGCGGTTTTTTGTAAACGCATCATTTCATAAAATGCACATCAACAGAGATGCATTTCTAGAAAATCTTTTAAAATTGCGCTCTAAAGGGATTGAATGCCCAATTGTGTATGTGGCTCACCCAAAATACTTCGACGAATGGCAAGCTGACATTGAATTCTTTGAACGCCACAATTTTGTTGTACATTTGCGCCGCTTTCAAGGCGATTATTTGGGAAAAAAATATCCTGCAGCATATGACATGATTGAACGAAGCACGTTTGTACGATTTACAGATTTTGGTTCAGCGAAATTTATGTTGAATGGGCGCAATAACAACGGTGATATCACGTTCTCTGGATATGATTTTTTCATTGTAGATAATGCGGGAAACGTTGGTTTTGATTCCAATGCATTTGCCGAGCGAAGTCTGAATCGTTCCCGATTAGGTAATATTCTTACTGGTAGCTTTCGGCCTATGCCTTGCCCAAGTCACTACCCAGGTGGTTTCGCAAGTACAGTCGATGAAACCGCGAACATATACGAAAATGAATATCGTCAGCTAAGAAACAACAACCTCTTTTCGTTTATGGAACAAGGTGGAGTACTAAAACGTAGTAACAGCATTACTTATGGCAATCGAAATATAGATTTAACTAAAGCACAAAATCGATCTAAGCTACTGCTAACTCCACAAACAACGATCGACCATTTATTTTATATATTTGGAAAGCAGGGCACACGCAATAAAATCCGTGGATATAAACAACAAGTCAGGAATTATGCGCGTTCGAAACAAACCTTACGTAATCTTTATAACAGATATAAGAGATCGTAGCTAAAATTGGCGTAGAATTTGCTCCAGAAGCGCATAAATAGGGTCATGTAAAGGTCATGATAGACATAATGCTTAATAATCAGTTTCAGAAATATAATATTTTGTTCTTTGGTGATTCTGTTCTTAAGGAATTAATACCGCATTTTGAAAATATGCTACATTTATACAAGATTCAAAATATACAAGTAGTGGACGGGTCCCATATTGGGGCGACATCAAGTGAGGGCGTTAATCTTTTAAATAACTTTTCGTTAAAGGATGTAAATTGCGTAGTTGTAAATTTTGGCCTTAATGATATCAGATCACAGCAGTCCTTGATGCAGTATCGAGACAACTTGCATCAAATTGCGCGTAGACTTAAAACTTCGAATGTACGAATTATATTTTGCTCAATAACTCCATTTTCCAAGGGCAGTGAACACCAAATCACAAGCTTACCAACCTATCTCGAGGTAATACGAAAAATTACCACGGACTTAGACATGGAGTTCTTTGATATGCATGGCATAATTATAAAAAATTTTTCCAAGCCAATTAAAAGTCTTCGGGACGGTTTACATCAGACACGTCCTGCTAAAAGGAAATGTGCGGAAGAACTCATTCAAACTGTGCTCAACGAGCAACTTATAAATCTCAATTTTGCAAAAGACTTTGAATACTGGGTTCTCCTATTGCTGAACTATTTTCGAGATATATTTGAGGATTTTTTAAATACTACCAAAGTATTGAGGCCAGTATCAAATCTAGCAATGAACGTTTATAAATACTTAACCCGTTTTTAACAAGGAAACTTTTCTATGAATGTAAAAAATTTGTATTACTGGCGTAAAAAACTACCCTTTGTAAATATATATAGAGATAATTTTGGTGATTATTTATCCCGAGTGGTCGTGGAACATGTATTGAAGACTGAGGGAATCAAAAACATGCGTGCTCACAATCGTTTTAGTGCAATTGGGTCAATATTACACAAAATGGAACCCTACTCTACTATCTGGGGCTCTGGCGTTAACGGAAAGATAGAACTCACACAAGAAATAAAAAAAAATATCAAAACACTCGATTTTCGAGCAGTCAGGGGGAGAGGAACGTTACGTGTAATCAGTGACCTTGGTCTTGATACAAGCGGCATTGCCATGGGTGACCCAGCCCTATTATTGAAGGATTTACTAACAGGTTTCGATTTTTTACCAATTTCAAACAAGATTTCCTGGCTGCCAAATCTGAATGATAAAAACCGTAGCTACCAATCTGGGCTAAACTATATCAACCCACTTTGGGATTGGCAGCGTGTTCTAAAAGAAATTTTAACGTCAGAAAGACTTATAACTTCTTCCTTGCATGGCTTAATTTTGGCCGAGACGTATGGTGTAGAATGCAGATGTGTTTTACCGCAAAAAAGTGAAACAGTTTTTAAATACAATGATTATTTAACAGGAACGAATCGGCAAGAAATTGAAGCTGGATCATCATTTTTTTGCAGCGACAAAATAACGTATAAAACAGGTGCAACATTTTCAGAGCTCGACTTTGATACGACTGAACTAAAAAATGCATTCCCTTATGACTTATTTGGTGAGTAGAGTGCGGCCTGCCAGAAAAAAGATTATTGTTTGGCCTTTAAAGTCGCAAAACCAGTTTTTGCATCAGACTGTTCCTAACAATTACCTTGCCGAAGAATTAACATTGTATAACTTATTATTTTCGGGTGCCCAAATTGCTCATTTTCATTGGATAGAATACCTGTTTAATAAAACGAGTATTTTTCACACATGCAAATATGTAATTTTAATTTGTTTACTTAAACTACTAAGGCTCAAAAAAGTAAAACTAATCTATACAGTCCACAACCTGATTCCAAACCATGTAACGATCAACTGCTGGCATAGTTATGTAAAACGGTACAATAATTTCCTCTCACTGATTGATGCGGCAGTAGTTCTAAATCCGGAGACGCCAACGATAGCGGCGGAATATCTAATTACATTACCCAAATCAAGGCATCAAGTCTGGCACGGTTTTGTGTATCCTGATAAATTTTGTACTGCTTCAGTACGAGATGGAATTGGTATATTCGGGAGTGCGTCAAGCTATAAAAATAACAGTGCACTCCAACAGTTACTGCACAAGCTTCAATCCCAAAACGAAAATATTGAATTTTTTGGCATACATTGGAGAAGCTACTTCCCTGATTTGAATGTAATTGATGAAAATGAGTTAACACTATCTTCGTGGCTTTCAACAAAAAAATTTATAATAGTACCAAATACAAGTTCGCTAAATAGCGGCGTCCTATGGCATAGTCTCCAATTTGGAGCAAATATTATATGTGACAATCCTAATTTAAAAAAGTCAGTTCCATGTGAATTACGAAAATATATTCGACACTCAGCTGAAAATTTAACTTATATACCTATTGAACCAAGTATGTTCTTGAAATACGGTAAACGCGCTATTCAAGATAGATACCTTGAAGTGCTGGAGAGTTGATAATAACTATGGAAAAAAGTATTTTAAAAAATTCAATCAAAAATCTGCCTTTTTATAGTTTCGTAGGAAAGCGATGATTGTTAATAAATTTAATTTGGCTTACGTCTTAGTCATTTTGTTGTCACTGTTTGTTGCTGCATTACAAGATTACCATTTCATCTATTTTGCGGTTACTTTTCTTGTTATTCCACTAATCTCAAAATATATAAAATTAAGTATTCCTGAAGCAATAATTATAACAACTCTATTATTTTTCGTTTTGTTTAGCGTGTTGATACATTTTGATTTTTCCGAGATGAATAAAATCGTCGTTCACACACTTTTGATAATATACGGTATTTTATTTTTTAGAGGTGCAGTCAGATATAGACTCGTACCGTGTCGAGTTAATCTATTTCTAACCCTAAATATTGTACTAATAACACTTCAACTTATGAGGGTATTGCCAGTACCACATTTTCCTAGGGCCTCCGGCTTTTTGGCATCTGTAAACGAATTATCAGCAATTTGCTTAGTCCTACTTGCATTGACAGGGAAAGGGGCTATCCGGAGGTCAATTTTATTATTTCTTACACTCATTGGTGGATCTGTTGCCATAGCGCCAGGTCTACTTATTGCAGCATCCTTTCTATTTCGTATAATTATTTTATCCTCAATTCTCATTTTGTTACACTTTTATGGTGAAGAATTTATGGCAGCGTTCAAAAAAATAACTGATTTTTTTCACCTTCTTATTTATACTGATGCATCTGATCTTTGGGATGACAGTACGGAGTTATCTGCTTTTAGACGGGTAAGTTATTTCACTAAAACATACTTAGAATTAATTGACTTGACTAATTATGTTAGCATAAATAAGTTTCAGTTTCGTGAAGGAGCGCTTTTAACTATCTTTTCATTAAACCCATTATTAGGTCTGATATTTTTATTATGGGCATTCAAAACAGCTTTTGATTTAATTCGTAGCCAAGATAAATTATTTACTTTTGTATTTTTTGTATGGTTGCTAATCACACCAATTGTTTCTATTTTCTGGTTTTTTATTTTTAAACGAGACCTTCGACCATACCAAGGCCATATCAAAACATTGGCAGTATCAAACATCTGAATAGAACATTAGAATTATGGCAAAAGTACAAATATTTAGCACAACATTTTATAGTTCTCTATTTCAGGTAGGGTCTCAGCATATTTATCGAAATCTCAAACAACATGGATCGAGTGTCCGATTCATTGCGGAACCGAATTCGATTATTAATTTGCTTAATCTGACTACACACAACAATAGGCTTAGGGCACTTGAAAGTGTATTATCATTGGTGAAAAGGCGATCTGAACCTATTGTTCCGCTAAATTTTTTACCTTACCGTTTTCTTCGTTGCTTTTTCCCCGGATATTTGGCTGAGGTTTTTAGTCGGCCAATGACAATATCATCAAAAGCACTTGTCGTTCCAGGCACGATCAACATTATAGACTCTATAAGCTATTTGTACCTTATTCCGAGCCTATTAAATGCTTCAGCTAAAATTATATATCGCCCAACTGATATTTATTATTATGATTCTCCATATATTTACGAACTTGAGTGTAAATATGTAAAACTTTATAAAATTAGTGTTTTTTGTATGAGTGAGGCATCTGCGCAGTTTTATAAGTCCAAGGGCTTTAATGTTGTTGGATGGAGCCTTAATGGTATACCAGATAACTTATCATTAAACTTTGTGAAATTAAGAGATTTACCAAAAGATAAGCCACTTGAGCTTGTTTATGTTGGAGCAATTGATGATCGACTTGATATTGAATTATTAGTAAAAATTAACTCCAGCCCACTATTTTCTTTAGCACTTTATGGTGATGGTCCGTCCATTAAAAAACTTTATGATTTGGGTTTGGCGGATGTTTACCATGGGCCACTCAGTTTTAGTAAATTGTCCGAGGTCTTATCGATAACCAATATTGGGTTACTGCCCTTTAACGACTCAGATAAGAATTTGTCACGTTCACCAATGAAACGTCTTGAGTATATCGCATTTGGCAATGACGTATTAACGCGCCAGATGATCGTAGAGGTTTTGGCATTAAACACACTTAACGAGGTTCATTCGTTCATTCTTGGTAACCGATTGGAAAACAAGGAGCTATCAGATGAATTAACTGAACACTCGTGGAGCTCAATTACTAAAAAGATTTTTGAAACACTGGATATCAATACAAATATGTTGGATGAACTTAATGAATAGAAAGGCTCCCTTAAACTTAAAGGTAGGTGTTGATGGAACTTGGATGCAAGGCGACATCCGCGGCATGGGAAAATACGCCAATCAACTAACTAACCCAATATTGGCAAATCTACGATTGTTCACACCAGCGGATTGCCATTTTAAAATCTTATCTAGGTTAGGCCAAAGTATATACCCACTCTGGGAGCAGTGTATATTACCTCACTTGTCTAACGTAAACGAAATTGATGTCCTACTATGCCCTTATAACACGGGCCCTACTAGATCTTTGGGAGGAACCAAGCTTATACTTGTAATTCATGACTTAATTTACATGCAGGATACTGAAAGTTTACCAATATCCACCTCATGGTATCACAACTTGGGACGTTTTTATCGGCGTAAAATTGTGCCCAAGACAGCTCGTCGAGCAAGCCAAATTATAACAGTCTCAAATTACAGTAAGTTGCAAATAATTGATCAATTAGGTGTGGATGCTGGACGCATACATATTATCCCAAACTCCATTTCTGAAGACTGGTTTGCAGAGCCCCTTAAATTGAATATGAGAGAAAATTATTTTTTTACTGTATCAGGCGACCAACCAAGCAAAAATCTTATTAACTTATTAAAAGGTTTTAAAAGTTCAAAACTTTGGCAAACTCATAAACTGAAACTTAAAGTTGCTGGAGTTAAGCAAAAGAGTATCCCTAAGTTTCAAGCACTCTGCCGTAATCTGGGTATTTTTGAGTCAGTTTGTTTTTTCGGGTATTTAAAGGAAGAAGATCTACGATTAATTTATCGCCAAAGCCGAGGTTTTATTTGTGCTTCAACACACGAAGGCTTCGGCATACCAATTATTGAGGCAATGGCATCGGGCGTTCCAGTCGCCTCCAGTAATACTACAGCGTTACCAGAAATTTGTGGTGGGTGTGCTATACTTTTTGATCCTAGATCAGTTAATGAAATCAAGTGTGCAATAACAGACCTATACTTTGACATGAACAAAAATTCTGAAAATTTGTCTAATGGTTTAGCTCATGCACGGCTTTTTGAAGACAAAGAAATTGATATCAGCATACAAAGCTTCTGGAACAATTTTCAAATATTGAGCCAAAAATGAAAACACTCGTTACATTTTGTGATATGAAATCCCCCGATGGCATTACTGCCAGATTAGATAGCCTTATATCAAAATGGCAGCCTGATTATGTCATCTCCATTTCAATAAGTAATAAACAATATCTAAGGCAAACTTATGTCGACAACACGCTTACTGAAGCATGTAGTTCAGCGAGCTACTTGAAAATCACTATGTCTTTACTTCGTGAATGGAGTTTTAATAGTGCCCGCCTCGCTGATTTTGACAAGGCACAATTAGCAATTCTTAAAAAGAGTGATGAAATTTTTTTACATACAGCGCGAGTATATAACAAAATTCCTAGTTTTTATCGGAGTAAAATTTCCAAGGTTGATTTGTGCGATGACCTAGTTTTCACTTATAGGGTATCATCATTATATTATGCCAAAAGATTTAATTTTTTTTTAGCAATGGTTTATATGTGGGAGTCCTTTGTTGAAAAAAAATTAATATTATCTTTGTCAAATACAAAGCTTTCATACATTAGAGCCCCATCAAGATTTTTGAGTTTCAACTATGATGTATTTCCTAACATTATTCCAAAACCAATAATTAGCTACGATTTTCCCGCTAGGGAAAAGCTTAGGTATGGGATAATTGGAAACTTTAGGACAATTGCTAATAAAGAAATAATATATGAGGCAATTAAATTTCGTAATATTGAGCCCAGCGATATTTACCTGTTTGGTAGTAATATTGAGTTAGTTCAGAAAAGCTTTTCAGGTTTGAATAATGTTGGGCCTTATAAGCAACTAGCTGATATTCAAGATCAGTTTGATGTTGGCCTGTGCTTAGTTCAAACTCAAGGTGGCATTCAGAATAAAGTTTTAGATTATTTGTGCCTTGGCAAAATTGCAGTGGTTAGTGCGGTAGTTCAAGATGCTTTTCTTGAAGATGACTTCTACAGAGAGATCGTTAAGTCTCCGCTCTTTGTGTTAGATAGTGAAGTCAGCAATTCCAACCTCCAAGAATTACTTAATTATAAAAATATTTCTAATAATTTTGATTTAATCAATAAAATGCGCTTTAAATTTTTTTGATTAAATCAAATTTTTTTGTCGATACGTTCGAGAGTTAAATAGTAAATATGCAGTTTACACGAGCATGCTAAAATGACTCATATTATACACCCGTTCTACTCAATGATGGCTCCGGATTGCGGCTTTGCCCTCAGGTAGACGTATCTCTAAAACTAGAGAAAATTGCAAAAAACAGTATAAAACTGGTAAAGGCATATAATGATTGTTGAGGAAAATAAAGTATCCTATTATTGATAAATCTTAATTTTTAAACAAAGGCACATTTATAATGAAATCAAAGGTTCGCAAAGCAGTTTTTCCGGTTGCAGGATTTGGTACAAGGTTTTTGCCTGCAACTAAGGCAATGCCTAAAGAGCTTCTTCCTATTATCGATAAGCCACTCATACAATATGCAGCAGAAGAAGCTATTTCTGCAGGGTTAGATACATTAATATTTATTACTGGTCGTAATAAACGTGCAATTGAAGATCACTTTGATGGTAATAATGAACTTGATTTTGCTTTGCGATCAAAAGGTAAAAATGAAATGGCTGATATGGTTAAAAATATTTTACCAGAAGGTATAGAGTGTGTTTTCGTTAGGCAACGAGAACAATTAGGGCTTGGTCATGCGGTCCTTTGTGCTGAGCGAGTTGTAGGTAATGAACCGTTTGCATTACTTTTAGCTGATGATTTTTTAACATATAATGGAAAGGGTATTACGTCTGATTTGATAAGGGGATTTGAAAAAACTGGGAAAACTCAACTTAGCGTTATGAAAGTTGATGGTCCTAACATATCAAAATATGGTGTTATTGTGCCAAACAATGAAACAGGTTTGGTTGCAGGAATAATAGAAAAGCCAAATTTTAAAAATGCACCTTCAAATCTGGCTAGTATCGGTCGATATTTACTTACACCTGATATTTTTGAAGTACTAAAATATCAATCATCTGGTGTTGCTGACGAAATTCAGCTTGCGGATTCTATCAATGTGCAGGCACAAAATAATATGGTAGAAACAGTATTATTAAATGGTAAGCGTTTTGATTGTGGTAGTATTGAAGGTTATGTTGAGGCTATTAAATATGTCTCATTATCCTATGACTTTAAGTAATAATTTCTTAATATAATTTTTTAAAGAAAAAGTTCCAAATTGATATTGTATTTGCTTTTATAGATAATATATATATTCAATATGATAACTATATACTATAAATGTGCTAATAAATTATTTTGGACTTATAAACGTTTATTTGACATTTTTGTTAGCCTAATACTACTTCCGGTACTTTTAGTAATTGGACTAGTATTGCTCGTGTTTAATCGATTTTTTAATCCAGGAAAATTATTTTTCATCCAGGAACGGATGGGAAAGGACTGCAAAGTTTTTTCTGCAATTAAATTTCGTTCTATGTCGTTTGTTGAAGAAGTTACCAGAAAATATGATGAACCAATTGAAATAGATAGAATTACACCTTTGGGTCGAACATTACGTAAAATGCGTATCGATGAATTACCTCAAATTCTTAATGTTTTGAAAGGTGATATGAGCATGATTGGGCCAAGGCCAGATTATTATATCCATGCTTTAGAATACTTGAATAATATTGAAGGATATCGTGAAAGGCATGCAATAAGACCTGGTATTACAGGTTTGTCACAAGTCAGGTTAGGTTATGCAGAAAGTTTAGAGGCAACTTTAAATAAAACAAACATTGATAATTATTATATCAAAAATGTAGGATATATCATTGATATCAAAATAGTATTCAGTACATTATTAATTATCGTATTTGGATTAGGAAAATAAAAATTACGCCCAATATGCGCAGAAAAAAAATATAGAGTAATTGAAAATAGTTAACTTATTTAATCCAAAATTTCTTAATGTTGTTTTGTTGCTTAGCAGTATTCATATGACAAATAATGCTATAAGTTAATTTATCATTGCTCGAACATAATTTTGTTAAATAATAAGTAATTGATGTAACCGCAGAAACGCGCGTTTTCTTATAGGTAATAACAATAGATGGACCTAGGTTATGCGCTTAGGCAGTATAAAGCTTTAGAGAGCAAACATTCGTTTATACCTCATAATTACCCTTAACGTGGGTATGCCTAAGTTTATAAGTTCTTTTAAAATTTACATAACGACTTTGTATTTAAACTACTAATTTCACGTTTTTTGATGGTTGAAATTATGGTATTTTGTTGTTTTGAATATCACGAAGTAGAATTCTCAAGGGAACAATTTCAGATAGTGCTCTTGAGAACGAGATAATTGGGCGATCAGAAACGTATACAATATCATTTGGTCGAAGCTCTGTCTTGGCTGCAACCAAAATTCTAGAAACGTTTTGGGCGTCAAGGTGATATGCAACTGATGGATTTTTTCCACGAAGGAGATAGACTTCTGAACGTTTTGCCGAAAGATTATTCAAAGCACCACCTTGTTTAAAAAGGATGTCAGCTAAAGTTTCTCTTTTTGATGGACTAATGTTTACTACCTGAGCATTTCCTGCACCACTAAGTGTAAAAACTTTACCAACTTTGTAGTCTAAATTTTCTGTTTCAATTTGATCACCATCGATAACCCAAATGTCCTGTGTTTTCGGATCTAATATTTCATCTTCAGGCATGCGAAATACTTGCCCTTTTCTTTTAAGTGAAATTATTGAAAGGTCAACATTTGAAGGTGTAGAGCTTTTGTTTTTCAGGATTAACTCCCGCAAAGTAATTGCAAAATTAGTTAAAGGAATAACCTTATTTTTTACCTCATTTTTATTTTTTTCAATTAAATATGCTTTTTTGCTAGCAAAACCTATTAGTTCTACCTGTAGGTTCGGCTTAATACCTCGTTCAATTAAAATATTGCTCACATCTTCATAAATATCATCTATACTCCGGTCTACAGCGGTTATTCTCCCCACATCTCCAAGGAGTAGTTTTCCTTTTAAACCTACAGTACTTTCTATGATAATTGGGTTTTTAGAAATTTTTTGAGTTTCAATTTGATCATTGTCTTGGATAGTTATTTCTGGCGCGGTAAGATCAAACAACTGACTTGCTGTAAAGCGATACTCTTTCTCATTGCGCACTAGCTTTACCATGGCTGAATTTTCATCAGTTGCTGATAAACCAGCTTCTAATGCTAAATCCTTGAGAGTAATTGGTAGATTGTTTAAATTTATTACTTCACTTAAACCATCACTTGCACTGAGAAAAGCTTTTTTGCTTTTAAAATTACTTATTTCAAGTTGGAAAGTGGGTGTCTGACCGTTTCTTATTAAAATATTTCGGACTTCAGTTCTAATTTCTTCAAGTGTTCGGTTTGCAGCTGAAATGTTTCCCAAACCAAATAATAGAATATTTCCATTACTGCCAATAACTCCGGTTGTTGAAATTAGTGTGTCACTATTCGTTGCGGGTGCCAATTTGCCTTCATCATTATAGATTATAGTGCTATCATTAGCCTTCGCAAAAATTAGCTCATCTCCAATACCAAGAATATACTCAGGCTCGCTAACATTATCTGGCCATTGTGTAATATCAATCATAAACTCATTCATAGAAGTTAACGATATCTGATCTCCAATACCAAGAAGGTATTGGGGCTTTCTTGATGTCTTTGGAAAGTTTGATTTTAAAAATTTAGCTTCGTCTACCACATTTGCTTTAGAACCACTCCCAGTTAATATCAGGCTCCGTGAGTACGATGCGTTATTAGCATTTTTTGCCATATCGAATGTTAAACTTTTTATGTTTATTTCAAATTCTTCCTGCGACATTTCTGAGGTAACGTCCTGGTTGCCTTCAAAAAGAGATACTGGTTCAAGAATTTTGCTACAACTATTCAAGATTAGAGCTGAAGTAATGCAATATATTATGAGTTTAAAATTAATCATAAAATAGTCCTTGAATTGGAAGAAGTGAACGCATCTGCATCAGGGCAGCAGTTTTTGTTTTCTTAATTTTTGCAATGGTAATATGAAACATTTTTTGGCCTTCTAGAGCGCTCAAAAGGCTAATTGCATCACTATTATCTGCGCACAAAAAAATCAAATCAAAAGCTGAGTTAAGTGACTGGATTTTTTTCCAAAAATCTACATGACCCAATAACTCTATAGGTATAGAATCTTCGGCCGGCTTTAAAACCTTTATGTGACCTGCACTCTCAGCAACAACAAACGATCTGATAGAAAAAATCTCGTCATCAATATCCAGCTTTTTGGATCTTGATGAGAAATTAATCATTGCAACCTTCATGGTCTCAGATTGCATATAGACTGCAAGTGCCTGCGCCACACTATTGGCCGTTATTTTAGTACGAGAAGACGTCACCACGACATGTGTTGCCGCACTTTTATGAATTTCCACTACCATGTCTCTAAGAATGGGGCGTGATTTTTTCATAGGTATCGTACTTGCGTCGTTTAAAGTTTTATTGCGCAGAGGTAGCAGAGTTTTGACACTAGCAGTGAGCTGTGCCTGTACTCCAATTTTGAGGGAGTTTTTTGAATAGTATACACCGCGGCGAAGCGCTAAAAATAAGGAGAGCACAGCCCCCATTAATAGCCCCAGAACTGCTCCTAAAGTCAATATAAGAATCTGATTTGGCGCAGATGGGTTCATTGAAGCTGAGGCATATTCATAAACTTCAGTTGTGTCTGGTCGGTATCCTACTAACATGCTTTGAGCCTTAACCTGTTCAATAAGTACAGTATATGTTGCCTCGGCAATTTTAGCCTCTCGCTCTAGTTTGGCGAAAGTCTTCAGGGCCAAACTTGAGCGTTCTGCATTTATCTGTGACGCGTCTATTTGAGATTGCAATCTACTTTTACGTTCTGACAATGTATCAAAAACTGCGCTCACAGAGCTAGCCTCAGGCCAACTCCAGGAGCTGATAATTTCATTTTGACCCAAGACACGCCGGAACTCCACTTGATCTATGATTGGGAACTTCTTACGTAGCGCAAGATAATCATTTTGATCTTGTGTTGTATTCTGCATAATTAACGAAAGTGCGGCCACTGCTTCATGCAACTCAGAGGCTCGGTTAAATTGTTCACGCAATGCATCAAGCTGCAAAGATCCAGCAGTAAAGCTTTCTAAGGGTAGTGCGCTGTTTTCTAGTGCAAATTCCTTGAGATTAGACTGTGACACTTCCAAGTCAATTAAGGCCTTCGCCAATGTTTTTGACAAGTAGGAAAGTTGTTGATCCTGTTGGGCATGTCTTTTGTCTTTTGTATTGGAAATAATTCTCTCCATGATTGCATTTGCGATTTTAGCAGCACGCTGAGGGTTCACGTGCGTTACCACAATTTCAAGTGACCCGTCTTTTGTTTTATCAATCACAACATTCTTTGAATATTCTGTCACGATGCTTTGCCAAATGGCTTCTTGAGCATTGATAAAGGGCTTTTGCCAACCGATTGCACGCTTTATTAAAGATTTCCATAATGGATCAACCAAGTTGGGGTTATATTTGTTAAAATGAGGGTCTGCCTGAAAATTTAATTTAGAATCAAGACGTTGTATAAAAACTCGACCAGTAACTTCATCTACAGGTAAGGTCGAAGTATTACTTCCAGCACCAAATCCAGCTAAACTGGCTATTGAACTAAATTCATCACTAAGCGAAAGGTGACTTGACTGCTTGTTGTCTAATTTAAAAATAGTAGAAGAGCTAAATATTTTATCTGTATTTAACATATAATAACCACTTAAGATTATACCCAATGCACAGGTACTAGCTATAAATAATTTATAGGCCCAGAGGGTTTTAAACAATTCGCGAAGGTCAATTTCATCGTTAATTTTTGAATTTACTAAATCTGCCATTCTCTATTCCGGTAAATTAAAACTATAGGTAGCACATCTAAAATTAATTAGTAAATAAAATCTAAAAATATTTACTATATTAAACCAGTTAATTTATGATTTAATATTTGTTTAAAACCACAGATAAGATACATATTAAAAATTACAAAGATATTATTATATTTAGAATACTATTGATGTAGAAAAATCAACGCCATAACCACTTTTAATATTTGCTTTGTTTAAATTAAATCCTTGTTTGTAAATATTGCCACCAAAACTAATTCTATCTTTAATCCAAGAAACACCAAAAGAATTTATTAATCCCAACTGGCGTTTTGATGAGAGACGATGCCCTGACCAATTATTATCATTAATAACGACATATTTTGTGGTAAATTTTATATTTATTTTCTGAGATAGTTGGGTCTCTACATGGATACCTAAAGAAGTCCCCTCAGTATCGATTGATGCACCCATTGTTTTCCCATAATTAGTGTAATCATAAGCGTGATTGTTATACATGGTATTTGGACCACAGTTTCCATTAGTTGTTTTATCAATGCGAGTGTCTATATTCTCAATGCTTACAACTGTTGGATATTTAATTCTTGTATTTGTCCATTCAAGTCCTGCTAAATAAGCATAGCATGATGGTAAATTTCCTGCCTCATCCTCGCCAATTGCTTGGCCATAAATACGTAGTGGAATAATATTATTTGGAATTAAATATGAAATACCAAAGCCTGCCATCTTGTTTATATTTTGATTTGAGCCAATGTTTGTGTCAAAAAATAAAGCTGCGTTTAAAGCTGATATTCCATTATTATATTCATTACCGCCCCACTGGCTAGTCTGAATTAACTCAAAGTTTAGTCCTTCAACTGGAGATAATATAGCTCGTAGGCCGAGTAACATGGATTTACTGCCATTTAATGAGCCCTCACTAAAGCCATTAAAGGCTTCAAGAGACCAATTGGCTTTTGAAGGTAACCAATCATATCCAAATTTATTTTCTAATTTTAGGTAAATAGCTTCAGAAGGGCGAGCATTATTTGATAAAATTAGAGATGTGTTGTTTGAAAAAGACCAGTGACGATCAACTTTTCCAAATCCGTAAGTTGCTATTCCTTTGGTATATTGAAGATAAGATTCATCAAGAGAAAATTTATTATGTCCATCATAATTCAAAGTTAGCTGTGAAGATGAGTTAACTGTATCATATTTTATGTTTAGTTTAGATATACCTTTGTCAGAAAACCTTTGATTCTTTTTAGTGTCTAAAAAATGTTCTGATTGATAGGCTAAAAAAGTACTAATACGTAATGCTTGTTTCTCAGCGTAAATAGGATGGATACCCAAAGTAATAAAAATAGATAAAAAAGCTAGTAATCTCATAATTTAACTTGTCTCAAAATAATATAAAAATTTTATTATCTTAAAAAAAATAGCATTACCATACTTTATTTGGTGATCCTGGGTGGATTCGAACCACCAAACTGCCCCTTAGTAGAACAATGGTCTATCTGATTTCTATTTGAAATCAATAAGCTACAGACACCCTTTTAAATTTGTAAACGATTTGTAAATTTAAAGATAAGAAATCATTCAATTAAAACCAATATTTATAGTAACGAATACTAAGTTAGTGTTACTATTTTATTAATTTTCTTTTAAAAATAATCCAGCCCCTATTTTGTTAAAAACACCACCATCAAATTTCATAGAAATTTTTCCATTTACAGTGTCTTTATAAAATAAATGTGCTTCACCATCAATTTCAGTTGCTGGTATGATGACTTGAATATCTTTACCCTTTAGCTTTATTTTCGTTGGATGAAATTCATCAGGTGATAACATAAAGTTAATTGCGGACATTTGATTTGAAAGATTATTAAAGTCGTCGCCCGTTTTGAGCTCTAAAAAAGTGTATCCTTCAAAAAGTTCAGATGAAGATACGTGAATATAGTATGTTGCGTCTAATTTCTTATTTGATATTGGCATTTCACCTTCTAAAATGACGTCGTAACCCATATCTGTATTTTCTATTTCAAAGTCATCTATTTCCATAAACTTTGTTAAGATATTCTCTAACGCTTCAACTTGTGCTCGTGCTTCTTCATCCAGTTCCCCAAAGTTACTGAACTGAGCTTCAAATTCAATTACCTCATCTTCACCATCAACAGCAGCAAACACATCTTTTGCTTTAATATCCAGTTCTACAATTTCAGCCTTACAGGCAATAAGTAAAATACTTGATATGAGAAATAACAGAATATTTTTTATGTTCATTATACGCTCCTGTTATATCTAAATAAATTTTACTGAGATATTTATTTATAAAATAACCATAAGATATTTGTATAGTCAACTTATCGCTAAACTATTTGTAAATGGTATTTTAGGTGTTTTTTAGGGGTTGTGTATTTTTATAAACCTGTAATGCATTGTTATTGTTGGTTTTATTTGGTGACCCTGGGTGGATTCGAACCACCAACCTGCCCCTTAGGAGGGGGCTGCTCTATCCAGTTGAGCCACAGAGCCACATCGATATTCTAATGAGACTTACACATCTTGGAAAGATGAAAACCTTGTTATGTATTAAATACTCACGTAAAATTTTAAGATGAATTTTGACAAAAATATAAAGAACCAATTACAAAATTATTTGCTCATGCAGGGAATAATATCAAATCAAACTGTATGGCATGTTCAAACTGGGGGGCAAACAAATAAAATATGGCGACTAGAGGGAGAAAACGATTTAATTTGTAAGCTGTATTTAGAAAATGGAAATAACCCACTTTTTACTAATACTCCAGAAGAGGAATATAGATGTCTTCTTTGGCTAGATGGTTCAGATATTGCACCAAAACCCTACAAGTTCTTGAAAACACCTTTTGGTGAAGTTTTGCTATATAATTTCATTAAGGGTGAGAGATGGTCCCATGATATAGAGGCTGTATCAGAATTATTATCTCGAATTCGTGCACACAAATGTCCAAAGGGATTGCGGACTCTTTCAAGTTTGCCATCAGTCATTAAGCAAACTGGGTTTGAAATAATAAACAGGCTTAATGCTTATCATAAAAATGAATTAATGAGTATTTGCCCAGATGTATCAGTTTCAGATATTGAACCTATATTATTACATACAGATGTTACCCCGGGTAATTTGATAATAGGAAAAGAAGGGTTAAGACTTATTGATTGGCAGTGCCCTGCTATAGGTGATCCAATTGTAGATATTATGATGTTTCTTTCTCCTGGAATGCATAAAATTTATGGTTCAGGAGAATTTTCTGAGAAAGATCATGAAATTTTTCTAATGAACCTTACATCTAAATTGCGAAATCGGTATAATATACTTGGCCCGCTTTATCATTGGCGATTGGCTGCATATTGTTTCTGGAAGGCTGAGCAGGGGTTCATAGAGTATGAAAAAGCAGCATCAGCAGAAATAGATCTATTAAAAATGATCTAGTATAATAATGATTAATGTAGTTGAAGCACTTCCAATTAGAGCCCAAGTAATTTTATTTTTTATGCTATTATTTTTGTAGCTCGTTTTATTTTTGATATCACTGGTTAAGAGGTTTTCTAGTAAGGTTGGTAGTTTGGGTCCAAAATGTGACAATGTTTGTGCTGTTTTTATGAAATCTCTTATCAATGCTTTTGGCCCAAGATTATTCTTAATATAATTCTCAACTTCAGGTCTTGCTGCTTCCCAAATATCTAGTGAAGCTGGGTTTAATGATCTTGATACGCCCTCAACAACAACCATTGTGCGTTGTAGGAGAATAAGTTCAGTGCGTGTTTCCATCCCAAATCTTTCAGTGACGTCAAACAAATGTGAAAGAAGTTTAGCCATGGATATATTCTCAGCATTTTGACCAAAAATTGGTTCTCCAACCGATCTTAGTGCTTGGGCAAATAAATCTACATCTTGATCTGAGGATATATACCCTGCCTCGAAGTGAACTTCTGCAACGCGCTTATAATCTTTTTTTATAAATCCCATTAATATTTCTGCATAAACGCGACGAGTATATTCGTCAATTCGACCCATTATGCCAAAATCAAATATAACCAATTCATCTTTAGAATTTAATTTTAAATTCCCTTGATGCATGTCTCCATGGAAAAATCCATCTCGAAGTGCATGTCTTAAAAACATTGATAAAATATGAGTGGATAGCTCTTTCATATCAGCGGTTGAATTTTTTAAAGCTTTTAAATCAGCTAATGGAATTCCATCGACCCAATCAAGCGTCATGACTCTTCTGCCAGATGTTTCCCAATGAATGTTTGGGATACATAGAAGTGAGTCATCTTTTGTATTTGCTGCAAATTCAGATGCCGCTGAAGCTTCTAGTCTTAAATCTAATTCACCTTGCACAACTGAATCAAAATGCTTGATGACTTCAAGTGGCCTCAAGCGACGAGATTTATGAGATAAGAGTTCAATTATATTCGCTGCTAGATAAAATGCATCAATGTCTTTTCTAAAGGCTTTTTCTATGCCTGGCCGTAAAACTTTGATCGCGACTGTTTGACCAGTAGATTTAAGAACTGCTTTGTGAACTTGCGCAATGGATGCAGCAGCTATTGGTTCTGAGATATTTTCAAATACTTCATTAGTAGATATTTCTAAATCTCTTTCTATCTCTAACAATGCTAAATCCCTAGAAAATGGAGGCAAGCTTTCTTGCAATACACTCAATTGTTTTGCTAGCTCAGCGCCAACTACATCAGGTCGAGTAGATAATATTTGCCCAAATTTAATATATGCAGGCCCCAGAGTTGTTAGGGCTCTTACTATTGGAGGAAATCGTGTATCACCCTTTAAGCCCAATAATTTAAAGGGTTTACCAATAATTCGAATGGTAAATTTTAGTAAAGGTGGTACATCAAGCTTATCCAAAATAATTTGCATCGCCCCAGTACGTTCAAATGTAGCACCAGTTCGAATTAGTCGCCATATGTTGTGTGGTCCACGCATTTTAAATTTTCCACCCAGAGTGTAAACACGCAACACCCATAGTTAAATTACGAAACTTTACGTTAGCGAACCCAGCATTATTTATCATTTTCAAGAATTTTTCTTGATTTGGAAATTTTCTTATACTTTCAACAAGATATTGATAACTTTCTGCATCATTAGCAATAAATTTTCCCATTGGAGGAATTATATTGAAGGAATATCTATTGTAAGCCCATTGCATTGATGGGTTGGGAATTTGGCTAAACTCTAATACCATCAAACGGCCACCTGGTCGTAGAACTCTGTATGCTTCGCTTAAAGCTCTTTCAGGATGTGTTACATTTCTAATGCCAAAAGATATTGTATAAACATCAAAAGAGTTATCTATAAATGGAAGGGACATAGCATCACCACAAATCCAATTCAGGTGGTTTTCCATTTTTTTAGCTTCAGGCCTTAACTGTCCTTCATCCAACATACTTTGTGTCATATCAAAGACTGTAGCATGTGCGGTAGGTGCCCTCTTTAAAAAACGAAATGAAATGTCACCTGTGCCCCCCGCAACGTCTAGTAGTTTCTGGTTTGGTTGAGGCGATAGCCAATCCATCATACTATTTTTCCAAATACGGTGAATTCCAAAAGACATTACATCATTCATAATGTCATACTTTGAAGCGACTGATGAAAAAACTCCACGCACCATCTGTGCCTTTTCATTTTCTTCAACCTCTTTGAAGCCAAAATGAGTTTTTTTATTCTGAGATGTCATAATATTTACCTAAGTTTAAAATCTTTATACGAATTAATTACAAAAGTGGAAATGCGGCACCTTTGCAAATGAATATTGTAAGAAATTTGTTACAAATAAAAAATATATTTGATAAGGTTTTCTATTTTTAATTTCAGTGGAATAATATAGGTACCGTAATAACACTTTAAATAAAGAATTTGAACAAGGAAACAACATAAAACGTGCACTAATAAGAGGTATTACTGGCCAAGATGGTTCATATTTAACTGAATTTTTACTAGATAAAGGTTATGAAGTTCGAAGTATAAAATGTCGATCTTCATAATTCAATACACAAAGATTAGATCATCTATATCAAGACCCGCACATTGAAAATGTAAACTTAAAGTTACATTATGGTGATTTAAAAGACTCTTCGAATTTTACTCGGATCATAAAAGATATTGAGCCTGACGAAGTTTATCCTTTTGGACCCTGTCCTCTAGCATAGATATCATCATATCTAAAAATGTCGTCTTCACCAAAGTATGTACCTGTTTGAACTTCGATTAATTCCATTGGGTTTTCTCCAGGATTCCGCATTCGGTGAATAGCGCCAAGAGGAATGTAAATAGACTGATTTTCGCTGACAAGTTTCACCTTTTCGTCTATTGTTACTTCTGCCACACCAGAAACAACGATCCAGTGTTCAGCACGATATTTATGACTCTGAAGGGATAAAGATGCACCTGGATGGACGTGTATTTTTTTAACCTGAAACTTTTCGTCTATCGTTAAGCTCTCAAACCATCCCCAAGGTCGGTGGTCTTTTGGAAATTGAGTAGCTTGGCTTGCATTCTTCTCTTTGAGAATATCAACCGCTTTTTTTACATCTTGGGATTTTGACATATCCGCAACAAGAACGGCGTCCTTCATGGCTACTGCTATAATATTCTTGAGGCCAATTCCTACAACTTCTATCGATTCATCTTCAGATCTAATAAGTGAATTTTCGCAGTCGATTGTGGTTGCATTATTAAATTTATTGACGCCATTAGCGTTTGACACATTTTCACGCCATACCGCATCCCAACCACCTAGATCTGACCAGCCTGCGCTAAAAGGAACAACTGAAAGGTTGTCGGATTTTTCCATTATGGCGTAATCAATTGAGATATTCTCAGTTTTTATCCAATCCGTGAGATTTAAACGGCAAAACCCAAGATCATTGTTGCTATTTGTTAGAGATAAATTCACAGCGTCTAAATTAGACGGAGAATATTTTTTGAATGCCTCAATGATATCTTTCGCTTGAAATAGGAAAATACCTGAGTTCCATAGAAAGTTTGCCGATTGGAACATTTTTTCAGCATTAGTTAAGTCTGGTTTTTCAACGAAAGCTTTTAATGGGACGGCTTGTGTTGACGAAATTTTTGAAAGTTCCAAATAACCAAATCCGGTCTCTGGATGTGTTGGTTTAATGCCAAAAGTTACTAATTGTCCATCTAGAGCTACTTTGTAAGCTTCTTTAATTGCTAATCGAAATGCGTTAACATCTTTTATTATATGATCAGACGGAGCAACAATAAGTATCGCATCTGGATTTATCTGATATTCAAATAATGCAGCAGCTAAAATAGCTGGAGCAGTATTGCGCCCTTCTGGTTCAATTAAAATAGCTCCTGGGTCTATGCCTATTTCTTGTAATTGTTCACTTACA
>Ga0209119_1001075_pt1 | contig 27538 bp, 28 predicted proteins | sample COG_03_FD_184747 | JGI IMG/M metagenome (GOLD analysis project Ga0209119, IMG submission 184747) | Pelagic Microbial community sample from North Sea - COGITO 998_met_03 (SPAdes) (version 2) | ecosystem: Environmental > Aquatic > Marine > Neritic zone/Coastal water | place: Helgoland, sampling...
TAAAGAATGACTCGTGTATAAAGAATGACTCGTGTATAAAGAATGACTCGTGTATAAAGAATGACTCGTGTATAAAGAATGACTCGTGTATAAAGAATGACTCGTGTATAAAGAATGACTCGTGTATTAAGGATCTATTAACAGGAATAACGAATTTAAATTATATACAATTACAAAATGATGATGAATTTAATTATAATGAAATTATGGATGTTGCCGTGGGTCATTGTAGTAACGATATTATATTAAATATGGATGTTAATGGATTTTATGCCAGAGAAAATATGGTAAGTAGGGTTAAATTATTATTGAAATATCCAGATTTATTAGGTATAGGGACTAATAGGTTAGGTTCTTACGATATTATTCATAATAAAAGTTATTTTTCAGGTATATATAAAAAACAATTACATTTAAGTAGTTTATGTTTTAGGAGAAAGGCGTATGATAGAAAGTTTAAAGATAAAAATTTTTTTGAAGGAAGGGTAGATAAGTTTATTAATATTCCTTATACATTTATACAATATGGGATAATATTGGGGACATATAATAAACATAATACTGTAAGTCAGCAACTATTTAATTTTTATGATACTTGGGACATTATAGACCAAGAATTTATGGATAATTTAGGAAAATATATTAAGAAAAAAAATAAATTTAATGAAATTAATAATATGAAAATTAATTGATAATATGGAATTAATATAATATGAAAATTAATTGATAATATGGAATTAATATAATATGAAAATTAATTGATAATATAATATGGAATTAATATAAAATGAAAATTAATTAATATAAAATGAAAATTAATTGATAATATAATATGGAATTAATATAAAATGAATTAATTGATAAATAAATAAATAAAATATTATTAAAATATATAGAATGTTAAACCTTGATCAAAAAAAATTAAAGTGTGCCTTAATTTTGGGAATTTTATTTTTTGTTCTTTCTCACCCATATCTTTATAAATTATTCCATAAAAATCTATCACATATAGTATCTTTTCTTAATGTTGATGGTGCGCCTACTGAATTGGGTGTTTTTATTATGGCTATTTTATTTGTAGCGATTGTCTACTTTGGACACGAACAATTGGAAACATCAAATAAAGTTAATGGGAATAATGTGAATAATAATGGGAATAAATTATTAAATAAATGTAGAACTTATTGTCAACAAGTATCTAATGAAATGACACAAGAAAACGCCATAATGAATAATATCGCCAATCAGAATAATAATAATCAAATGCCAAATAACAATGGTCAAATGCCTAATAACAATGGTCAAATGCCAAATAACAATGGTCAAATGCCAAATAACAATGGTCAAATGCCAAATAACAATGGTCAAATGCCAAATAACAATGGTCAAATGCCAAATAACAATAATGGTATGAGGCAAAATAACAATAATGGACAAATGCAAAATAACAATAATGGACAAATGCCGAATAATGTTCAGATGAATAAAAATAGAATGAATAACTCTATGATGAATAACTCATTAAATAATGTCGCCCAACCTCCTATCCAGAGCGGTAATTTAAATAATGCCACTAATTTAGGTATGGATAATATGACTGGTAGTACAGATATGGGTTTATTAAATTCCCAATCTTGTTCAGATAATCCACAATGTTCCGGTAATCCTTTGGTGGGTGGGCAAGGATATGACGCTAATTTAAGTAATCAAAATCAAGGTAATATGTTTACCGAAAACACTACTTATCACGATGATATGTATGCCAGTTTATTTTAATTTATTAATTTTTTTCACATTAATACTAAAAGTTTTTACTATTTAAAAGTTTTTTTAGTATTATTTTAAATGACCAATATTAAGAAAATATCTAGTTCACTTTCAAAAATAGATATTAATTATTCTTCAAATTTACCTGGAGCAATTAAAATTTTACATTCAAATATTTTCCCAAAATATGGTAAAGGTTCTTGGTTATTTGATAATAATAATACAAAATATTTAGATTTTACGTCAGGAATAGGTGCTTTATCTACTGGTCATAGTCACCCTCATATTATAGAAGCAGTTAAAACCCAAGTTGATAAATATGTACATTCTCCACAACAAATTTTTAATATACATGAAGCATCTAATAAATTAACTCCGTCATTATTAAAAATAATGCCTTCAAAAACTCTTAATAGTATTTTTTATGTTAATTCTGGTTCGGAAGCAACCGACAATGCCATAAAAATAGCGAGAGCTTATACTAAAAAACAGAATATTATAACTATGAAAAAAGGATTTCATGGAAGAACTTATGGGGCACTTTCAGTAACTAGTTCAAATTTGTCGTGTAAAAAGAATATTAATCCCTTATTACCAGGTGTTTACTTTTCAGAGATAAATAATATACAAAGTTTTAAAGATATATTAACCTACAATACCAGTCCAGAAGAAGTTGCTTGTGTAATTTATGAACCAGTTCAAGGGGAAGGTGGTATTTTTTCATTAGAAGAAAATTTCTTAAAAGAAATACATAAAATTTGCGAAGATAATAATATTTTAACCATAGCGGATGAGGTTCAGTGTGGTTTTGGTAGAACAGGAACATTTTGGAATATAGAACAAAAGAATGTTATACCAGATATTTTAACTTTTGGTAAAGGTATTGGTGGTGGATTTCCAATTGCTGGATTAGTTGGTAATAATTCTGTATTAGATAATATAGGAACCAATTTTCTTGGGGGGACTTATGGAGGTAATGCTATAAGTTGTTCTGCGGCAATTGCTACGATTGAAATTATGAATAATGAAAAATTACTCCCAAATGTAATATTTATGGGATTTTATTTAAAAAGTGAAATAGAAAATTTACCAACAATTAAAGAAGTTAGACAATATGGTTTAATGATAGGTATTGAATTATATAATCCTGAAAAAGTTATTGAAATAGTAAGAGAATTAAATAAAAGAAATATTTTGGTATTGATATGCGGTAATAACGGACAATATATACGATTATTACCACCTTTAAATATCAAAAAGGAAGAATGTGATATTTTTTTAGATGTATTTAGAGAATTATGTATTAATCACCATATTTAATCAATAAAATTATTTTATAAAACTATAATACTATAAAACTATAAAACTATAAAACTATAATACTATAAAACTATAAAACTCTAATACTATAAAACTATAAAACTCTAATACTATTAAATGAGCTTTTCCCTCTTTCTAAATAATATAATTCTTCTATTGATAAAGTTGGTTTTTGAATATCTTGTCCATTACTTTTAAGTAATTCTTTTTCTTCTTTTTCTTTTTGTTTTTGATTATAAACAATATCTTTACTATCAACAATATCTCTATACTTTTTAATATTTTCTTGCTTAGAACTATCTACTAAAAAATCGTCAGTTTCTTCTTCGACAACTACTTTTTTATCATTTTGTAAATTATTTAAATCTATTTTATCTGTATTTATCATAATAATAGATTCTACTATATTTCCTTCATTAAATATTAAAATTTCACGTGCCTTTTCTTTAGTAATACTACATTGTTTCATTAATATATCTACATCTTCATCTGTAATACTAGTCATATATTTAAAATAAATAAATTAAAAATAAAAATTAAACATTACAATTAATTTAAATAATTTAAAAAATAAATTTAAATTTATGTAAATATAAAAATTTAATATGGATTTATCTCTTTTAAAAAATTTCCAAACACTAATTGGTAGTAGTCTCAATAGTATTATAGAAGATACCGTAGTTCAATTTGATAATATTAGAGAGGAATTAACTGAAAATATCGAAATTTTAAAAAATGAAAATCTAGAATTAAGTAATAAAGTCAAAGAATTAAATGATAAATTAGAAGAACACCAATTTACAGAAGAAAATTTTAATAAGGTTTCTATTATTAGCAATCTTAATAAACAATTAAAAGAATCCAGAAATGAAAATTCAGATTTACGTAATTATTTAAGTAAGAATATTCCTTTAAATCCGTCATTAGTAAAAAAAAATAGTCTTTCTAGATTAGTAAAAGATGATAATGTAAAAGCAGAAGAAGATGTCTTAGAAGAAGATGTCTTAGAAGAAGTGCTAGAAGATGCCTTAGAAGAAGTGCGAGAAGATGCCTTAGAAGATGCGCGAGAAGATGCCTTAGAAGATGCCTTAGAAGATGCCGAAGATGCCGAAGATGTCGTAGAAGATGCGCGAGAAGATGTAGAAGAAATACATATTAAAGGTAAAAATTACTATTTAATAGATAATAAACTCTATAAAATTAAAAATGGAGTGAAAGGAAAATGTGTAGGGAAAATGGTTGATGGAGAACCAATTTTAAATAAAAATAAAAATAAAAATAAAAACTAAAACTTAAATTATTCTAAAAATTCGAATACACATTTTTTTAAATGATTAAATATTTTATTATTATGAATATCATTACATTTATAAGAAATATTTGAGAATTCACCTAAATTATATAAATTATTATAATTATTGTCTAAAATTTCAAGAAAATAATCTATTTCTTTTTCCAAATTATTAAAAAAATAGTCTGAAAGGAATATATCAATTATTTCCACATTTATTTTTATTAAAAATAATGATTTAATAATATCATTTTCTTTATTTAAAATCTGTAAAATTCTGGGATATAAATAATTATCTATATCTATAATTTGATATATTTTATATATTGGTTCTATAAGGTGTTTTGATATTTTCATACTTTTTTCTATTAATTTAAAATTATTTGATTTTAAAATATGGTTTGTTATTTTTATATATAAATAATTATTCTTTCTAACATTAAGTAAACTTTTATATATAGTATTATGTCCGATGGAAATATTTTCTTTTAAAATCCTATCTATAACCGTTTCTCCCACGGTTTTCTTATATGTAAAAATAATTGCGTCGTTTAATTTATTATTTGTATCTAATACATATTTTGGTTCACTTGACGAAATTATTATAAATTCGCTAAAAAGGAGGGCAGCTCGTTCCATAAAAAAGATGGCTATATGAATATTAAATGAGGTTAATAGAATTATCCAAGAAATATGAAAAAACATATTAGATATGGCGTCTATATCTTCTTCAAAATTTATTTCTTTTTGTCCTTGTAATTTTTTTTTTATTAAAAGCATATACTTAAAATAAAATTTCAAAAACACCTTATTTATATTATTTGTATCTATATCACATATATTTAATCTCTCTCTCCTAATAATATCAAAAATATTACTCTCGGCCATAATATTATAATATTTATTTTTTTTATATTTATTTTTTTTATATTTATTTTTTATATTTATTTTTTTTATATTTATTTTTTTTATATTTATTTTTTAATATTAAATTATATCTATATTAAATATTAGTATAAATTATAATATGATTTGTAAAAATATTATATTCATAAGTATTATTATTTTATTATTTACAGTAATTATTACAAATAAAACAAATATAGAGAATTTCTCACCTCTGGCAAAAATAGCGATAGTTAGTATGGTTACCATACATCCTGATTTTGATTTTTGGTTAGAATACCACCTTAATACACTAGGAATAGATCATATTTTTCTTAGAGTAGAAGATTCCCCCCAGTATAAAGAAATTATAGATAAATATCCTAATAGAATTACGGCAACATATCATTCAAAAAAAGATATAGATACGAAACACAATTATTTGACTATTATGGATAGACAAAAAGAAAATGTTAATTCTGCGTGCGACAAGGCGAAAGAAATGGGTATTGATTTTCTATTTCATTGTGATGCCGATGAATTAATTCATGTAGTTTCACCAAATCATTCTATTAGACAAAACTTTAGAAAATATTTAAACCAGGCAAAAGAAAATGATGATTCACTTGGTTGTATACATTTTAAAAATTTTGAAGCAGTGTTTCCAAAAATGAGTGAAAAATGTTTCACAACTAATAAATTTATAGACTGTAAAAAAGGGAGATGTCTATCGTATGCCAATGGGAAATCTTGTGGATTAGTTCAAAATGGGGCGAGATTTAAAGGTCCCCACTATTTTTCTGGTAAAAATTATAATATGCCTGATAATAAAATAGTAATACTTCATTATGATTCATGTACTTATAAACAATGGAATACTAAATTCAATCTTTTAAAAGATACAGATGCAGAGAAATTAAAGAAAATCCCATTCCCCTTCTATAAAAATTCTATTAGAAAATTAAAGGAATGTTCAGGAGAAGAAGAAAAAGTATGTAAAAATGATTTAAGAAATTATTTTAAAGAACAAAAAATAGATAATTACTATAAATTAGGTAGTAAACTAGTTGATTTTGATGCTCCTAAAATTTAATCAAATGATACTATATATTTTTCATCTTTTTTATTAACTTTTAAAATATTGCGCTGGTCTATAGGAACTACTTGATAAGTTATAAATTTTTCACCATCTATATATTTTTCTTTAGAAAATACATAATAATTAAAGATTTTTAATATTTGTTTTAAAATTGTCATTACTTTCTTCTCATTTAATTCATATAAATATTTTTTACTTTTACATGGTAAATAATATTTTTCAAATTCTTTTTTGTGTGAATTTATTTTTTCAACTGTGTCATACTCTTTCACATCTTTTTTAGTAAATATTTTATTATCCTGTAGATTTTCTAATTTAAAAGATTCCATCAAAATATCTAAAATATATTGGTCCGGTTTGTGACAAAAAAGTTGATTTAATGTCATAATTTTATCAAAGATAATTTAATAATAAACAATATTTTATTTAATCTAATATAACTTATTAATATAATATTTTAGTTATATTTTAATCTCATACAATTTTCTAGAGTATTTCTATTAGATATAGGCTTACTTCTTTGTAATCTCAAATCATTATTAACTTTACTAATTCTATCTTTATCAAGAGGTATATAGTGTGTATTTTTTTTCTTTAAAGAATCTTTATTAATTTCTTCCAATGAAGGTATTATAGATACCATAGGAGGCAATACTATCTTATAATTTTTAAGATAATCATTATTACAATCCCTAAATTCTTCAATAGTTAATCTACCTCCAAATATTTTTAATGACATTTTGGGAGGAGCTAACTTTATAGTTAATTCACTAGTATCGTAAATTATGGAATATAAATGGTTCAATAAACTATATCTTTCCCAAGTATCCTTATCATCTGCTCCAGAATCAAAATTATATGATGCCGAACATTCTGGTGAACAAAAATTACCAAAAACATAAAAAACTTTTTCTTTAAATTTATAAGGTAGAGCACATGGTATATTATCAAAATTATGACAACACCAAAAACATTTTATATTGGAAACTTTCGGCCATTCTTTTCTTTTATTATATTCATTATAATACATCATAATAGGTGCTATATTTTTCTTTTTAAAAGTATTATTCATAAAACAAGAACTATTACTTTCATTATATCTTGTATTTAAATTTGTTATTTTCTTTTCGTATTTATCAATATCTAATACTTCTTCTTCATTTTCATTTTCTTCATCTATTATATTCTTTTTTTGTAAATATTCATTTGGTTCTTCTAATGGATTATAACCTTCTATAATTTCTAAATCATTATTTGAAGGGTCATATGGTTCTGGAACTTTTATATCTGGGTTATAATCATACATATTATCTATAAGTAAATTATTATCTAAACTAGATGAATTTATTTTTAGATGTAAAATAGTATCTTTTACAGATTCCGAATTTAAATTATTAGAAGGTTTAGACAAAGACACATCCTTAGGTTTTCTACCTCTTTTTTTAGGTATTTTAGGTTCATCATTAATTTGTTTTGGTTTACGACCCCTTTTTTTAGGTATTTTAGGTTCCTTAATAATTTGTTCTTCTACTAGTTCCTCTTTAGCTTTTTCTTCTACTAGTTCTTCTACTTGCTTAGCTTTAGCTTGCTTAGCTTTAGCTTGCTTAGCTTTAGCTTGCTTAGCTTTAGCTTGCTTAGCTTCTACTAGTTCCGCTTTAGCTTTTACTTGCTTAGCTTCTACTAGTTCCGCTTTAGCTTGCTTAGTTTTATTTTTTTTAATAGTGATTTTTTCAATCTCTGAATTTATTTGTTCTACCATAAAATAAAAAATAGGTAATTCTTTAAATTTATTAAATTTTTTAATATATTAATTATTATAATGTATTCTACAAGTTGGAATATACATATTTTCATTACCGATTAATTCTAATTCCGTTTCCTCTACAATTCTTTTTGTAAAATTCGCTAATGTTCCATCTTTACAAATTGAACAAATTGCTTTAAGTTTAGTAATATTCTCAGCGTGTGGAATTAATCTACAAATATCTCCAAACATATTTCTTTTATAGTCACCGTCTAATCCAGTAACATATAATGTTTTATGTTCTTTATCTGCTGCATTAGTAACAAAGTCAAACAAATCTTTAAAAAATTGACCTTCTTCTATAAAAATAATATCTGCGGATTTATATTCATCTAAAGATTTCATATCCTCAAGGTTTTCTAAAGAAACACATTTTAATTGAATTTTATCGTGCGAAGAAATTATTGATTCACCATACCTATTGTCTAGTTTATGATTTATAACCAATATTTTTTTTTCCGTATTCTTATAACGGCGAATTAGTCTAATAGACTCAGTAGATTTTCCAGAAAACATACATCCAAAAATTAAATTTATACTACCTCCTTTATTTGACATTTTGTTATTTGATATATTAATATAAAAAATTTTCAATTTTTTTAAATTATTATATATTTTATTTTATATTTATAAATTAATCTGAATCATCTACCAAATCATCCCCATCACTATCACTTTCTTCTTCTTCTTCGCCACCAGAATCATCAATAAATGAGTAATTTTGGATAGTAGATGGGGCATCAACCATAATTTGACTAACGTTCCAAGAACATCCAAACTTTCCTCCAATAATCCAAATACCGGAACATTTAATTAATGTTTGAACTCGCGCCCCCTTCACAAATAGTTCCTCGATAGGTCTATCTAATTCATTTTTATCAAAGTCATATATCTTAAAACCCGGAACATTATCTCTAACAGGAAGTTTAATTTTCATATTCGGTGGGTATTTACCATCCGCCTCACCGGTTTCTTTATCTCGTGATAATTTAATATGTGGCGAGAAAAGTGCCAACACTACATCTTTATGTGCTTTTTTCTTTTTGAACCAAGGCATACTATTCTTAACTCCGTGTTCAACAATCATATCATCTAATTTATTAAACGAATCATGAAACGCTTTAAGTTTAGAATCAGTATCTAAATCCCTAAATGATAATTCAATAGAATATTTGGGGTAATCACCCTTATCATAAATACTCATATTATATGGTAGAGTCGTTACAGGTGTTTGAATAATTATTGGGTGGTTATCATAGTTTAAATAGATAGACTTTCCTCCATTTTCATTTGTTTTTGTATCGGAAATAGTTACCTTTCCAATTTCCATATGGTGAGCTTTGATAATGTGAGATTGATTCATTTTTATTAGATTGTTTGTTGTATTGTATTATGTATTTATTTGTATTGTAATTAATACTTGATTCAATTTTTTTAAATCAATTTTTTTATTTTAATTTTAATTTTTAGGATTAAATGAAACACCACATCCGCAACCTATAGCGAAATCTTTATCAGGTGTAAAGGTAAATCTGTTCTCAAAAACCCCTTCTTTGAAATTTTCTTCTATATAGTCAATAGTTGTTCCCAATAACATTTCGGCACCAGGATCAATATATAATTTGGCATTACCATCTTCTAATAAATTATTACTTTGTATATCTTTATTACTCTGTAAAAGTTTCATTTCATAACTAAAACCACTACACCCACCACTCTTAACATTCAAATGAAAACAATATGCATTTTGCTCATATAATATATTACCTATCTTTTTCCAGGCATTATTTGTAACGTGTACTGGAAATTTTGAAACTGATGAAAAAAATCTTTGTATCATTAAATTAAAAAATATTTTATTTTATTAATTTAATTTTAATTTTATTATTTAATTTTAATTTTATTATTTAATTTTAATTTTATTATTTAATTTTAATTTTATTATTTAATTTTAATTTTTATTATTAATTTTTAATTTTAATTATTTTAAATTTATTTATTTCTTATCTTTAGGTGCCTTTTTAACTTTCTTTTCTTTCTTTTCTTTCTTCACTGGTGGAGGCGGAGGTGGTGGTGCTTCTTCTTCTTCTTCTTCACTATCGCTATCACTGGAATCTACAATATGTGTTTCTACAGCAGGTGTTTCTACAGCAGGTGTTTCTACAACAGGTGTTTCTACAACAGGTGTTTCTACAGCAGGTTCATCATCGCTATCTTCATCGCTATCTGCGTCGCTATCTGCGTCGCTATCTTCATCGCTATCGGCAACTTCAGCACTAGCAACTTCAGCACTGGCACTAGCAACTTCAGTAATGGCACTGACAACTTCAGCACTTGAACTTTTTGCTTCACCATCTTCATCGTCATCTCCTTCATCGTCAGTATCTGGTAAGAATGCGAATCCTTGTTGGACTTTTTCCACATCTGCTTCCATTCGCACAACTTTCCATTGGCACATATAACTAGATGCCGAAATCCAAAGACCAACACATTCAATAATAGCCTTTACACGAGTTCCACGAACTAGGATTTCTTCTAATGGACCTTCCATTTTTTCACCCTTCTTGTTAAAAACTTCACATCCAAACTTTTCGTCATAGAATGGAACCTTCACACGAAATCGCTTAGGATATTGTGTTAAAACATCACCAGTTACCTTATCGGTAGGAGTTTTAATCATCTTACTATACTTTGCTTCAACTACATCCCGAGAGACTGTCTTTTGTTTGAACCAAGCCATAGAATTCTTAACTCCTTCATCAATAATTCGTTCGTCCATTTCACAAATATTATCATGAAACTTTTGAAGACTTTTATCATTTTCCATATCAGTAAATGATAGTTCTAGAGAATATTTTGTATACTCACCCATAGTATTAGGTTTCAAATTGAACGCCACACTCATTCGAGGTGTTTGAACAGCCAACTTGCTATTTTTATATCCAACCCATACAAATTTTCCACCAGTACCACTTTCTGATTGCTTAGGTTTATCAGCGAATGTAACGAGTGATGCTTCGAGATTTTTTGCTTTGATTGTAGTTGTAGTCATTTTATTTGTTGTGATATGTTTTGTTATTATTGTTTTGTTGTAATATGTATTATTTACAAAAATCAATTTTTCAATTTTTTTTCGCCCATATAAAAATCAAAAATTTTAAAGTATAATTTTTAATTTCTTTATTTAGAATAAAAGAGTTACATATAAATATGGATGAACAAACTATAGAAATAATAGAAATAAATGATACTATAGAAATAAATGATACTATAGAAATATTAGAAATAAATGATACTATAGAAATAAATGATACTATAGAAATAAATGATACTATAGAAATAAATGATACTAAGTGTCTTAGTAGAAAAAATAAATTATTATTTATTCATAATCAATGTGATAAAAATAAAAAAGAAGGAGATTATTGTGGAATACATTCCAAAGGGAAAAATATACTTAGAATAGATAAACCATTACCAGATAAATATAGAAAATTTTTAAATTTATCACTATATATTAAAAAAAAAGACAGTATTTTAAAAAAAAAATCAATTCTAGAGTTACTAAATACTTTACGTGAATATAAAATAACAAATACAATAAGCTCTATAGATAATAAAACGTTAATAGATAATAAAACGTTAATAGATAAGAAAAAATTAATAGATATTATAAAAGTTAATTTTGATATTCTGGAATATTATTCTGCTCAAGAAAAATTAAAAAAAGTGATAAAGTCTCAAAGAATAGTAAGAGAATATATAAAAAATAAGGAAAAACTATTGAGAGGTCCTGGATTTTTAAATAAAAATAAATGTAATAATAGAGAAGATTTTTTAACATTCGAACCATTAGAAGAAATAATAGATACATATTTCTTTTCTTTCCGTGATGACGATGGATTTATTTATGGTTTCGATATACGTTCATTTAATAAACTTATAGATAGTAATATGGATAATCCCTATAATAGAAACAAAATACCCAAATTAGCAATTTCAAACCTTAAAAATTTAGTAAATAATAAAAAATATGAATTGGAAGAAATACAAACTATTAAATCCAAAGAACAAAAAATGAACCATAGAATTATGGATGTTTTTCAAAAAATAGATTTACTGGAAACTTATGCTGGTGGAACAAATATTAATTGGTTTATTAATTTAACTAAACAACAATTGAAACTATATTATAAAGTTCTTGAAGATATATGGAATTATCGTTCAGAATTAAGTTTTATAAGAAAAGAAGAAATAGTACCTAATATAAAAATGTTCCCTATAAGTGTGCAAACTTTTTATAATTTGACTAATCAAAATAAAATGAGAAAAATTATTCTAAATGAAATGGATAAACTAATAGACTCATCAGATAAAAGAGAAGATAAGATTTTAGGTAGTTATTATGTCCTTATTGGTCTTGTAGAGATTTCTTTGGAGGCATCGGAAGCGCTTCCATGGCTGGTGCAGGTGTAATTTTATCATAAAACCCCAATAAATTGTTAGTATATTTGGATATACTATACTTTAATTTACCTGCTAAAAATCTCTCCTCCTTTGTTATTCTTTTAATATCGAGAATTATAAATTTATGGTTTTCTGTTAAAAATGAAATAAATTTATGACCAGAATTCTCCTTAAATTGCGGAAGTGCCCCTCTCAATTCTTTCAAATCATTTACTTTTATACCATTAACCTCATCTAAAATACATGGTGCCGAAAATATATTATCTTCACCTAATGCCGATCCTTTTATAATTTTGGTTATAATAAGTTTGGAATTTATAAGACTATCCACTCTATTAAATTTCTGTATATTTTCATTATTTTTAATAACCCCGAAATGATTCCGCGCCAATTCCATTATAACCATACCACCAATAATTTGATAATCTATATTCTCATAACCTGGATATCTATCCCGCACTTTATAATATTGACTGGACTGTAGAGTTATTGTTTTTTCTTCTAACTTAAAATTTGTATTTATTATTTTTAATTTTAATTTATCACCAACCTTTTTATAATTAAGATAGTCAAATATATGAAAATGAGATTTTGTTTGAGTCATAAGTATTTCGCCATAATTATCTAATTTAATATCATCAACTGAACAAATCAAATTACCAGATTTAATACCAACCTTATCTAATGGACTATCTTTTCCTACATAAGAAATATAATACCCACTTTCGCATAATTGTGTATACTTTAACATACTCAAATTTGTATTATTAAATGAAGAACCCAATACTGGGTTATAAATAATTTTGTTATTAAACATTTCTTCTTTTATAACTTTTACATAATTAATTGGTATGGCGTAACCTACATTTTGGGCGCCCGCAAAACCAGAATAATTAATTCCTATTACTTCCATATTTTCATTAACTAATGGACCTCCTGAATTACCTGGATTTATAGGGGAATCCATTTGAATATCCCCGTCTTGGAAACCACTAATAACACCAGAAGTAATTTTAAATTTATTTTGACCTAATGGATATCCTACCGCATAAGATACATTTCCTTTTATAACTTTATCTGAATCACCCAACTTAAAATATTTTTTATTTTTATAATCTCTTATTTTCAATAAAGCAATGTCCCTATGTGGAAATGTTGATAATACATCGCAATCAAATGTTTTATTACCATGCTTTGGAATTTGAATAAAAACTTTAATAGCCTCCTCAACTACGTGGAAATTTGTTAAAATATGACCTTGGTCATCTATAAAAAAACCACTTCCTATAGACTCTCTTGAAGAATTATTTAAATAAGGTTCTAACCAATCGAATTTTTTAAATTGACACCTTATCCTTAATATAGTTTCATCTAAAAATTCCATAGATTGTGGACTATCTATTTGATTTAATGATTCCTTACTTTGAAATCTATGATATATAAAAAAAAGTAATATTACTGCTATTAATAATAATAAATTATAATCCATTATTAATAGTTAACAAAAAAAAAATAAATTTTAACTCCTTATCGTATACTTATAAACTATACCAGATATTATATATTAGATAAACTATACTAGATATTAGATATTAGATAAACTATACCAGATATTAAATATTAGATACCAGATATTAGATATTAGATAAACTATATAATTCCATTTCGGCATTTTTTAAAATTTTTACAAGTACAGAATTCTTATTTTCACCAATTCCTTGAAATGTTTTACCATTTATTTTTAAAGTTCCAACCCATTTAAGAAAATTAGGTTGCGTTTTATCTTTAAAAAATTCATACTCTATAGTATGTGGAAATTTTTTTTGTTTAATGTGATTTAATAAATTTAGAGAAGTACACCTTTTTGATATCATTTAAATATTTATTATTTATTTTTTTTAAGTAATTATAAATATAAATAAATTTAAATATAAATATAAATATAAATAAATATAAATGTATTTTTATAAAGAAACAAATATTAATTTATCTATAATATCATTGATAACAATTTCATACATATTGTATACAAAATTTAATAGACCTAGAAGGGATTATCCCAAAGAAATAGTTTTCTAATTAATTTAGTTATAATACTATAAATGAATATGACTTATTATAACCATTTTCTGTAGTCCAATCCAAATTAGTCCATCTAAAATCTAAAATTATTTTACTATTTTGAAATATTGTTCCTATTATACCTCCGTCACCATACACATCTCTCAACTTAATATGATATTCTCCTGGTGCCAATTTTTCATTTATTTTTTGTATTTCATTTGGTGATTTAAATATTTTATCAGTTTCAAATACATTTCTACCTAATTTATCTGAAATATTCCATCTTGATTCCTGCGAGCCATAATAATCGCATTTAATTTCTAAATTTATTTCTTTCTTACAAAGAGATGTATCCAAATCAAACATTTTATTTACTTTAAATTCTATTGCTCTTCTACTTCCACTATTAAAAATAAAATTATTTAATATTTTACCTGACTTCAAATATTTAATATTTCCTTGGACTCCACCGTCGCCATAAGTATCATTAAAAATTAATAAATAAGTTCCATTGTCTAAATCAAATTTATAATTAATTTTTTCATTTTCCATAAAGAATCTTCTATTTTCATTAAATAATAACTTATTTTTTTGTAAGTCAAATAAATTCCAACTAGTTTCATCTTTACACCATGTATCACCTTCTAAATAAATATTTATATTTGGATTAAAACTTTTATCTTCTCCCATAAGCATTTCATCTAAAATATGTTTTTTAGATAGTGCCAGAGTAGGTATTTGCGAATATCCATTCTGTTTTAAAAAGTTTTTCATTTTTTCTATAATCTGTTTGGGAGTCATATTATATCTAAAATCATCAAGTGTCTTAATAAATGTAAAAGTTAATGCTCCTTGGAAATTTTTATTTATAAAGGCATCGGCACTAGTTTGATTATCTCTACAACCACTAATTTTACATACATCTAAAATATCTTGTTCATTACCATGACATTCTAAACCATTTGCTATTCTATAAATATATGGTAAATCCAAAGAAGTCCCAGAATGACAAGCGTCTATTAGTGCGAAAAGTTTAGCGTCTTTAGGTAATCTTTTAACCAATTTACTATTTAAAACATCATCCGTAATTAATCCAGCTGTCTCATAGTCTAATGGAACTAACGCCTCATCTTTATTATCTTGTTCATTATCATCTCCATTATTAATTGTATAAGATCCGTGACCCGAATAACTAAACCATAATTCTTTACACGATTCTTTATGTGACCTATCTACAAATTCATCTATCGCATTTAGCATATTGTTTTTTGTTGGTTTCTTTTCAGTATCATCTGTAAGTAAAATAATTTGAGAGTCTTTATAACCACATCTTGTTTTTAATGTATTAATTATTTTTTGCGTATCATTTATACACCCACGCAATTCTCCATTTTTACCAGTATAATTTATTCCAATTACTAATGCGAGTTTCGTATTACTTGTTCCCAAAAAACTCATAATATAATATATAATATATAAATATTTTAAATATTAAATTATTAAAAATTAAATAATAAGATTATTATGGTAATAACTTCTTATTATTTATAAAAAATGATAAAATACTGATATTTAATAAAATAGATATTTAATTCTTACCTAGTTGTTTCTTCTTACCTAGTTGTTTCTTCTTACCTAGTTATTTCTTCTTACCTAGTTATTTCTTCTTACCTAGTTATTTCTTCTTACCTAGTTATTTCTTCTTACCTAGTTATTTCTTCTTACCTAGTTATTTCTTCTTACCTAGTTGTTTCTTCTTACCTAGTTGTTTTTTTTTAGTTTTTCGTATAGAATTTATTTTTATATTTCGCTTAGTATTATTTTTAGATATTTCATTACCTGAAACTAATATTTCTCCGTTAGAACTTGTATTTAATAATTTTCTTAATTCTCCTACATTTAATGATTTGAAATTATTTTTAGTTCCAAAGAATTTTTTCCTTAATTCCATCAATAATTTACCCATCATATTTTTACCTATAGTATCGGTACTATTATCTCCCCAATAATTATCAGAAGAATGTTGTAAAAGATATGATTCCGCCGTCTTTTTTAGTAATACTTTTAAATCTGGATTTAATTCAAATTTTTTAAATGTGCAAAACTTCATTAATTTATATTTTTTTAATTCCCAATCTTTTTTATAATCTGGATTCTTTATTATCTCCACCATAAATTTTTTTTTTATATTTTTAATTTCTCGGAAACTTAAAATATCCTTAGTTAGTCTAACTAGAAAATCCTTTTTAATAACTTTATCTTTTATATATCTAGACATCCCAGAAAGATACGCCGTACATACACAATTAAACTTCATTTCGCCAATTTCTCTAAATTTTAAAGATATAGGGTTCTTTAACCTATAGTAAGAACTTAGAAAACTACCACCGTATTTTGTAAGATTATCATTTTCTTTAAAAAATGGTATTATATTTATACCATCCAATTGTAAATTTGCTGGTTTGTGGCTATCATTTCCAACATCTAGGAATTCACTAGTTTCTGATAAGTTTCCTATTTTTCTATTAATTAAATTATAATTTCTATCACTTTGGTCCTTCCAAATTGCTTGCTCATCTATCATTAGTTGGAGATTTCTATTTAATTTTTCGGTATCTGGGATACTTGGTATTCCCTCTATATAATTAATTATATCATTCACTTCTGGGCAATTTTTACTTACATTTTCTGGCATAACTTTTTGTATTCTTATTAAATAATTATTTAATGTACGGACTTCTTCATGCTTATTTTTATACGCTGTTTCTAAGTTCTGGCAATATTTAATATAACTATATATATTTTCCATCCTATTTCGTATATTTACTGGAATGTTTATCTGTTTTACATTTCTTTTAGTCATTACTATATACAATTAAAAAAATAAATATAAAAATAAAAATAAAAATAAAAATAAAAATATAAAAATAAAAATAAAAATAAAAATAAAAATAAAAATAAAAATATAAAAATAAAATAAAAATAAAAATAAAAATAAAAATAAAAATAAAAATAAATAATAAATAATAAATAATAAATAATAAAAATAAAAATATTATTCCAATAAAGATAATTCTATTTTACATTCTTCAGCACTTAGTCGTGTATTAGGGTCATAGTCAAATATTTTATAGATTAAAGAAATCGTATTATAAATTTGATAATCGAAAATATTTTGAAAATTTTGTTTTAGGGCATAATTTAAATAATCATCTAATCTATTTTCTCTAAATCCCTTTAATTTATAATTATTGGATTCTTTAGAATATCTATAGTCACTAATACCAATTCCTATCCCATCAATATCTTTTATAAAAAGACTATTAAAACAAGAAGTATCTGTATACATTAATAAATAGGGGATATCTATATAATCGCATATTTTATATATCATATCTTTAGTATCTTTACCATTAAAAATACATTTTTTAAATACTAATTCAGTAATAATTACACCATAACTCCAAATATCTATTTTAGGATTTAAATCAATTTCATATAATATCTCTGGTGCTCGATAATATCTAGATTGAATATAAAAATTCTTTTTATTTTCTATTTTATAACTACTTTCTATACTGGAACCCAAATCTATAATTTTAATATTTTCTAAATCATTTGTTAACATTATATTCTCTAATTTTAAATCAGCATGAATTATATTTTTGGAATGTAAATATGATAAACCTTCCGCAATTTGATAACAATATTTAGTGAGAATATTAAAATCTTTAATATGTTTATTATAACTATACAAATTTACTCTTAATTTTTCAAATACAATATATTGTATATCTTCATATATAAAATTATCCACCATTTTTACAATATTTGGATTTTTCATATCTTTTAAAAAATTTATTTCTCTTGTAGCATATTTAATAAATTTTTTATCATTATTAATTTGTTTTAAAGCATATTCTTCGCCATTTTTATTACATTTAAAAACACTGGAGAATGACCCCTTCCCCATAAAATATAATTTTTTATAACCATTAATAATTTGTTCTTTATATTCTTCTTCAGAAGTATCAGATGTATCCGATGTATCATAAATAGTTTCTTCTTTGGCAACTATTATAGGTTCGGCAACTATTATAGGTTCGGCAACTTTAGGTTTTATAGACTCCATGTAAATATATATTTGTATATAATTTAATATTTTAAATTAATTTGTAAATAATTTAATAATGAAAGAATTAATTATTATTTCAATTATAATAATAGTGGTATATTATTCAATTAGTCCAATTAAAAAAGTTTATATTCAATATTTTAGGACGAAAACAATAAATAAATTTAAAAATATGTGCGAGGAAATAAAAATTAATATGGTTATTGAAGATTATTTGAAAGTAGGTGCAGATAAAATAGACGAGGGTTTTATTATAAAACTGGATAGTAATAATATAAAACTGGATAGTAATAATCAACTACCTATTGAAAAAACCATAGATGGAGTAAATAATATTTATCAAATAGATAAACATTTAAGTGATGAAATAATCAAACTATCCAAAGAAGGAATAATTGATGAATTTTATTATTATAAAAAACCATTTCTTCCATATGAAAAAATTTATATAGGATTTACTACAACATCTATTCGTGGATATATTTTAGAAAAGGATAAAAATCAATATACTAAACAAATATGTTTAAATACTATTGATTTTAACCTTAATAATATTTTCCCAATAGATATGGCCAGTAGATTATATCAAGTTATACCCTACCAAATTTATGTAAATACTATGAATAATGTAAATACTATGAATAATGTAAATACTATGAATAATGTAAATACTATGAATAATGTAAATACTATGAATAATGTAAATACTATGAATAATGTAAATACTATGAATAATGTAAATACTATGAATAATGTAAACACCGGTCATATTTATAAATATAACGAAGGTTCAGATAAACCAATGGGTTGTTTTATAAGAATTAATTCACAGTATAAAATGGAAAATATTATGGAAGTGATGACTAATATATTAAAACTTTTCGGAACAAATAAAAATATAATAGAAAAAGCAAATAAAAATATGGATAAATTTAAAAATAATAATTGTTATTGGTTGGAATTAACTAATAAATTTGGAGAATATAGTGTTACTATTTATACACGAACCTAATACCAGATTGTATAAAGAATTTGTTCCAAAATCCTTCCAAAAAACCCCCTAGCAATATGCGATTTAACTACCATTTTTTGTCCTTCTTTTGGACTAAGTGTAAAAGAACTAACATCTAGTGCCTTTAGGACTGTCTTAGAAAAATCAATCGCCTCATATTTACCTTCATCTTGTTGGGTGATGAATTTATGAAACGCGACTTCCTTAGAAAAGATTTCTACTGTATTTTTATCTCTTGCCATTCCAGTTTGAAGAATTGCCACCTTAGAAAGGTCGATACCTGCTGTTTTCAACTTATCTAGTTCAATCTTAAGACTTTTAGAGAACTCGTCAGGGTTCCTAATAACCGAGTTTGGTGATGGGTCAGAAAAGATAGTTTCCCTTTTCTTATAGATGCCTTCTTCATAGTGATAGAGTGTTCCACTTTTGCCTCCAAGGTCAATTACCCACTCCATACCAGGAGTATCATTTTCTTCGAGATATTGCTGGATTTGTTTAGCCCATTGTCCTGCGATTTCCTCACCATCAGAAGTTTTGTAGTTTCGGTTGATTACCACAAATCTTTCACTCATTGCCGGATTTTCCTGTACCACTTCCGCCATAATACCAACTAGTTCAAGGTTTTGAAAGTTTTTAACATCCTCGACATAGGAATATGCTGGACCAACTTCGTCGCCTTTCTTTTTACCACCATCAATCGAATATCCAATGGAATTAAAGAAGATGACTTTTTTATTTGTTTGGACCATAAGCATCAAGTAATCAAATAGATGTTTGACGGTTTCCTTGGAATTTTGAAGAGTCTTAATGGAGACATTTTCTGGAGACAATTCATCACCAAAGAGGAATTCCAATTCACCATATCCATTCAAAGACCAACCTTGAGCGGATGTGCTACCAAGAGAGACGCAGACGGATGCCTCGATGCTTGGAAGTGTAGATTTGGTTGTAGATGTATTAGACATTTTGTTTGTTTTGTTTGTTGTAAGTTGTTGTTTTGTTGTTTTCGCAGTCTAATTGCTTAATAGATTAGTATAAAAATCAATTTTTTTATACTATATAAAAACTATATAGACTATACTATATGCTATGCTATAAACGCTATACTATATGCTATTCTATATTATACAAACTATACTATAAACGCTATACTATATGCTATACTATATGCTATACAAACTATATAAAATGCGTTATGAATTTAAAAAAAAAATTATAATAATATGTAAATGGAAAATAAATTAATAGATCCTTATGGTTTATTGGGAGTTGATTCCAGAAGTAATTTAGCAGAACTTAAAAAAAATTATTATAACATGGCACTATTATGTCATCCAGATAAAGGTGGAAATAATAAAGATATGAATGTGGTGTCTTCGGCATATAACTACATTAAAGAACAATTAGAAAATGTGAAAGAAACCACTTATGAAACATTGGAAGATGAATTTGCTATATTTTGTAAAAAACAAGAAGAAATAAAACCACCTACATTTGGACAGATATTTGAAGAAACGGGTGATTGGATAAATGACTTTAATAGAAAATTTAATGAAGACCTTAATATTATAGATGTTAATCCGTTTGATAATAATCCGTTGGAAGGAGGTTATGGGGAATTTATGGAGGCGAGCGAATACATTAATAATTTAATAAAGAATGATACTATAAAGAATGATACTATAAAGAATGATACTATAAAGAATGATACTATAAAGAATGATACTATAAAGAATGATACTATAAAGAATGATACTATAAAGAATGATACTATAAAGAATGATACTATAAAGAATGATACTATAAAGAATGATACTATAAAGAATGATACTATAAAGAATGATACTATAAATAATGAATATGTAATTAATAGTGATTATATGGGATTGGGAGAACATAATGATTCGGTAAAAAATAATTCATTTCCTATAAATATTGATGAAACGGAATATATTCCAAATGAAACTGTAAAAGTGAAGAATGAATTTCAAAGTCAAATTATGATTTATGAAGAACCACAATACCTCCCAGATACTATCACTAATTTTCCTATAGATGGAAGTGAAATATTAGATTATTCTGGAAATCTAGAAAATATAAGAATGAATGATTATAAAATGGCATTTAGTCCTATGGGAGAAAAGGAAAAAGTTAATGAAAAAGATTACCCAATGGAAAATATAGAATATTCCTCATTATAATTAAATAATTCTTTATAAATTAAAATGATAAATTATCTAAATATAAATATTCAAAGGTGTAAATTAATTACTATAAATACATAAACTAAAAAATATAGGTTAATTTTTTTTTATCTTTTCTCTTTTTTCTCTTTTTCTCTTTATTCTTTGTAATATTTTTTATCCTTCTGGAAAAACACTGCCCACTTTCCACTAGCGGGGTCAGTTATATCCTCATAATAAGGAAAAGCTTTCTTTGCAGAAGCTCCTTCCTCTGACCAAGATGTATTTTCTAAGATTGAATTATGAAGTTGTTCAAAGGTTAAGATTTTGTACTTCTTAACGAATCCATCTTCATTCTTCTTAGGTTTATTAGGACCATGGCACTGGTTCCCACCATCTGTAATGAAATGTTTTTTCACAAATATCTTGGCTTCTTCGAAGGTATTGAATTTTTCGTATGATATATTAGGGTCAGGTTTACCAGCCATACGAAGGTCTCCTCTATTCATTGTAGTTCCTCCTCCTCTTTCCAATTGTTCCTTCGCCATCAATGCCAGATTTCGCGACTGTTGTTCCTTCTCGATAGCAATTTTGTTAAACTTCTCGGTGGTGAACACCTCTGGGATTTTGTAGTTGGCCCATTCCTTCCAATTTCCTTTTACCCTCCCAGCAGTTTGAGAAACTTCTTGCTTATTCTGACAGTTAGATAGAATCGCTCCATCAATCATAAAATCTTCCGTCGCGATAGTGATTCCACGTGTAATACAGAAGTGTCCTGTGATGGCAATAGGAAATCTAGAAAGTTCATTATCTTCATACAACCTCTTTATCTGAGTATTCAGTTCATCATTCTTCTTCTCAATGATGACCTCGCTCTTTCCTGGAATAGTGAGTTCTATGCCATCACCATTGACGATAAATACAGCAAAATTCTTACCATTGAGCATATCTCTCATCTCTTTATGAGAGGTTTTCTTATGGTCTGATGGAATGAACCACTTACTTCCTTTTTTGGCTGAAACGAGGTTAGTAAGAACATTCTGGGCAAAACCGATAGTGTCAGTAGCATTTTCTTGTACAATAATAGGACGGTTATCTTCCCAACCGTGGTACGTAGGGATGGTGGTATCTTCTAGAGGGAGAACGTTGATACTCTTGAACTTGTTAAATAGTTTTTCAGGAGTGGCTGTCATAAGGTTCAATTTAACATTTCGATGAGATTGAAGAAGTGGAACAAACTTTTTGGAGATGAAAGTAATAGCCGTATCTGCTTCATCTAACCAAATATTAAATTTAAAGTTACCCGTGAGAAGGTGGGACTGATTCAAATCTTCGATGATATTTGGAACGTCATCAACTCTCCACTTGTTGGTACAACAGATGATGTTGGGGACACCGTTCCTTATGATACGACAAAAAACCTCGTCAATTGTTTTGACAGAGTCCTTTTCATTTGAAGAAGAGAATCTGATGTATTTCTCTCCTCCAATATCAATCAATCCTTTGCTCATGCCGACACGTGCCCCAGTCTGCTTTGTGAGAAGTAAAGAGTTTGAACAGAAGATAAAGTTAATCGTCTGTCGAGTGTCTTCAATATCTCCACAGTCTTTAATGATTTGTTGAATCATCAGGAAAGTCTTACCGGACTGTTCTGGTTTGGTAATCAATGTTATCCTTTCCCAAGCGTTAAGGTTAAGAACATCAGACATTGTTGTTTGTTTCGCTTACAAGTTTGTAATGTGTTTCGCTTACAAGTTTGTAATGTGTTTCTCTTACAAGTTTGTTTCGTTTATGTGAGTTTGTGCGAGAGTTTGTGTGAGATTGATATGTGTTTATTTGTTTCAATCCAATTAGTATATAAAATAAATAATTAAATCAATTTTTTATTATATAGATTATCTAACCAGAAAAAATATAATAATTGATAAACCAATAAGTTATATGGAAGAAATGAAAAGAAATCATCTATTAAAAAAAATTCCAGTAAAACAAAAAAAACAGAATTTGACGGACCTCACGAAGGTAAAATTTTATCTGGGTATACAAACAACATTTGGCTCAAAAAAATATAATACTTTTGAAAATGCGAGGGGGAATGCAATCGGTGATGACAGTGTCGGTGGTATTACTAAATTAAAAAAACACTTTACACTAAAAAAAGGTAGAGAATTAAAAAAAAGTAAAAAAAAAGACGTTAAATCTTGGTTTAAAAAATTGATATAAATACAAAATTAAGGATAATAAATTAACAGATGAAAATTAAACAAATATACTTTACTTAACTATAAATTGATATTTTTATATTTAATAATGTAATATTATTTATCAATTACATTTGAAGTATTCAACCCTCCAATATCTTTATTACAAAACATCTTCCACATACTAGTTACTTTTGAAGTATTCCATCCTCCAATATCTTCATTAAACTCTTTAGCATATTGAAACATAAAACTCATATTAGTAACATTTGAAGTATCCCATCTTCCTATATCTTGATTAAACGCTTTCGCATTAAGAAACATATACCTCATATTAGTTACATTTGAAGTATCCCATCTACTAATATTTTGATTAAAGTTTATAGAGTGATAAAACATCCCACTCATATCAGTTACATTTGAAGTATCCCATTTTCTAATACCTTTATTAAACTTATAAGCACAACGAAACATACAACCCATATTAGTTACTTTTGAAGTATCCCATTCTCCAATATCTTTATTAAAAATATTAGCACCATAAAACATATAACTCATATCAGTTACTTTTGAAGTATCCCATCCTCCAATATCTTGATTAAAATTAATAGCATCACGAAACATTTTACTCATATCAGTAACCTTTGAAGTATCCCATTTACTAATATCTTGATTAAACTCTTTAGCGTTATAAAACAAACCACCCATATTAGTTACATTTGAAGTATCCCATCCCCCTATATCTTGGTTAAACTCTTTAGCATAAGAAAACATATATCTCATATTAGTTACTTTTGAAGTATCCCAATTTCCAATATCTTCATTAAACTTTTTAGCACCATTAAACATCAAACTCATATCAGTAACATTTGAAGTATTCCATAGACTAATATGACCGTATTTTGTTTTCTCTGTAGATTCATCGCTTAACCAGAGTTTAACCGCTTCTCGTAATTCACCAGAATCTTTCATTGGATAAAATACGAGTGATAATATAATCTTATATAAACTAGATTCATAGTCATTAATTTTATGTAATATACATCTTAATGCATCATTAGAAGGTTTCATGGTATTAGTCATATAATATGTATGATATGATATGTTAAATAAAAAATAAGTTAATAAATCAATTTTATAATGTAATAATATTATAAAATATCAATTACTTTTGAAGTATCCCATCTACCAACATCTTTATTAAAATTTATACATTCCTTATTTTTAATAAAGTTAAACGCATATTTTTTTGTCCCATTTTAAATCTTCAAGTGTAATATTTATTAAAATAATAGTCACCATAAAATTATACTACTTAGGATATCCTCAAGATAAGTGGGTGACTTCATTGCATATCATTTACTTTTGAAGTATCTATCTCATTCATAACCTTCGATTTTTCCAAATAAATACATATCTAAATTAAGTAACCCAAATAAAAGGCAACTTTTTTTTAGACTATGTTTACTATGTATATCTGTTATACACTGTTGTACTAATAAAATCCACATGATACAATTAACAAGTGTGCTCGCCATCTTAAGATTTTTTTTTTGATTGGAAGGCATTTGGTTTAGTATGTTTGTTTTGTACTATACCTTTTAAATAAAATCATTTTTTAATTATATACACTATAAATGCGTATTATAGTGTATATAAAAAATGTTTATTATAAAATAAGATAATCACGAATCAATATAGGATTTGTAAATATAGTCATAATATGTTTCATCACTATTAAATCCAATATGTCTAACATAATCGTACAATATATTCGCATACTTTAACAACCATGATAATGGCATTGAGAAAGCAGAGGACTTCTATTGATTTGATTAGAAGAGAAGTTGACAATGATCTTTTGTGAGGAATGCTACAACCTTCACTCCATATAAATGTATGTTTGAAGAAAAATTGTTCTCGTCTCATTATATCGGTTGCTGTTTCATCGTCAGGAGCCTCGTAGTCCTTTGGTACATTGTATTCAGTGTATCCTAAAACTTTTGTGAAATTGGTTTTGTCAGCACAAATACCATTGCCTGGAAAAATAGACTCATTCCATGAACTTAAATTTGAACATCTAGCATAATCACAATTATCATCCTCACCCTCTGATTTAATATATTTAATATATTCTGATTTAATATATTCATCGTATCTGGGTTCTGGTCCATCCCAGTATTTGGTTATTCCATCTACTATATAATCTTTGTAGTAATCTTTGGAAAAGATGGTTCTTCCTGGTCTGTCATAATCTCCCCGTTTACAATTACATAAATTTTTACCCCACATGTTCTCCCACCCCTCTACCCGACCATCAAACCCACCACACGTACACCCTAACCCATCATTTACTAATATATTTTTAAAGGTAAATTTACTATTATTTAATACTTCGTCCTTGAAAATCTGGGCAATCTTTCTAGCACCACACTTTTGGATTGATTTATTTGTCATTGTTCGATTGTACGATTATAGTTGTACTAAATACATTAGTATTTTTCAAATTCAATTTTATATAACCTATTTTAGTGTAGTCTTATAATTATATTGTGTAGTATAGTGTAAAACATACAAAATTAATTTCAACTTAACTGAAAAAATTAATTTATTAAATGTGGATTGGGATAATTATTCGAAAAGGTCATGATAAGGTTTATTTATCAGGTATCATAGAACATTCCATAAAGAACGTTTGAAATATCCCATATTCCAATTATATCTTCATTAAAATTATGAGCACTACCAAACATTCAACCCTCCAATATCTTGATTAAACTTACTAGCATTATAAAACATACCTCTCATATTAGTTACGTTTGAAGTATCCCAATTTCCAATATTTTCATTAAACTCTTTCGCATCATAAAACACACCATTCATATTAGTAACTTTTGAAGTATCCCAATTTCCAATATGACCATATTTTGTTTTCGCTGTAGATTCATCACCTAACCAGATGCTAACTGCTTCTCGTAATTCGCCCGAATCTTTCATTTGATAGAATAAATCTCCCATAATAGTATAAATGTTAGGTTTAGTGGTATGTCAATATAGATGTATTATATGTTAAATAAACATAAGTTAATAATAATAAATTTTTATTTAGCACTACCAAACATATAACTCATATCAGTAACATCTAACCATAATATAAAGGCAAATTAAGTTTGATACGAGTATATACTGCAAAGTTGTCAGTGGCCTTCATAATTAGTTCATTATAACATTCTTCATCCTCATCTAATGCCTTATTAATCTTATTAAGGTCTAAATCTATATCTTTATCTCTACCTTCTTCCCATTCGTT
>Ga0209119_1001077_pt1 | contig 27501 bp, 22 predicted proteins | sample COG_03_FD_184747 | JGI IMG/M metagenome (GOLD analysis project Ga0209119, IMG submission 184747) | Pelagic Microbial community sample from North Sea - COGITO 998_met_03 (SPAdes) (version 2) | ecosystem: Environmental > Aquatic > Marine > Neritic zone/Coastal water | place: Helgoland, sampling...
TTTCGGCCTGCAGCCCGGCGAGTTTCTCTTCATTGATGGTGTAGAACCCCTCTAATCGATTGTTGGAACCATCTTTTAGGGTGATATCCAGATTAAAGCCTTCGAGCAAATCGTTTTCTAATAGCGCAGCAACAAAGAGTTGGTTTTGCTCATGACCTTGATGAATAGTCTGTAGATTTTGCATCGACTTGCGCAGATATTCACTGGGCTCACCACTATCAGCGAAAAGTGCTTCGCCTTGAGTTTCACTTATTCTAGGGCTTTCAATATTAATTGACACAACCGGTGTCTTTTCACCGTTCTCTGTATCTGAAGACTGCTGAAAACCAATTAGAAATGGGTGCCTTTCAATCATTAACGGAATATAGCTGGCATCCCAGCGATCGCCCTGGAGATAGAGATTTTCTTCCTGCTGAAAACCCAGTAGAGCCAGTGGATAAAATTGTCCAGTCTCACTATCTTTGGCAAAGAATATTGGATAGCTGGACTGGATATCCCGGAACTCCAATGGGAATGTCATCACATGCATTAGATTATCGCCGTAGGCTGCGCCACGATCGGTTATTACCTTTAAACCAGCATGGGCTGACTGACTAAGTAGTAAGTATTTACTCATTCTACATACCTTAAATTTACAATATTAAATCGAACTATGGCTTCTATTAAATAGTCGCTTATGGCTATATTTTCTGGAATCCATAGGTATTAATTTTATTGATCAAATCACGATTGGTCGGCATTGCCGCCGCTAGCTCTTGGCGCTGTCTGGCATTTTTTTGGAACAGATTTGCGGCGACCTCGCGCCCCTCTCTATCCGAGCGACGAGTGGTGGTGCTCGGGTTGGTTTCGAAGTTCATGCCGTAGAGCACATACTGAAAACTCGCCGAGGGAAACATCTCGTCAATATGATTGGTATCGCGATGCCATGGTCCCTGATATTTCCACAGGGCTATCAGCTCTTGCAGACTATCCGGTATAGACTCTGGATCAAGATGATCGCGCCAGTACTTATCTTGGCGTTGATTCAAAATATAGTGGAGCTTGAGAAAATCAATAATACGCTCCCAGCGATACAGGAACTTGTTGTTAAAGCGCTTGGCGACTATGTCCATCATTTCGCGATTTGCCGGTAACTGTTCGGCAATCATATTTGAGGACAGCTCGACGAGAATCAGCGCCGAGGCTTCCAAGGGTTCAATAAATCCAGCGGACATACCCACGGCGACACAGTTTTTATGCCAAAACTCGGCGCGATGGCCGGGATCAAATTTAATTTTTCGCGGCTGAGCATCTGCAGCGGCCTGTGCACCCGCTGTGCGCTCTATATAGCTGAGCAATTCGGCGGTGGCTTGGTCTTCGCTATTATGGGCGCTCGAATAAACATGGCCAGAACCACGTCTAGTCGGCAGGCCAATATCCCAGATCCAACCGGCGGTTTGCGCGGTGGATAGGGTGCAGGATGCAATTGGATCCTCGGGATTGGCATAGGGAACCTGAACGGCCAATGCAGTATCGTTAAACAGAAACTGTTTTTTACTGCGCAGTGGCACTTTGTAATGCTCGCCCAACAACAGCGCTCTGGAGCCACTGCAGTCGATAAATAAATCCCCTTCGATAACCCCACTGGAATCTGTGCTAATTGATGCAATATCGCCATTTTCGGCGGAGTTCACTGCAATTACATTGGATTTTACGTGTTTTACACCAAGTTTCTCAACACAGTGCTTGCGCAAAAACTCGGCGAATTTGGCCGCATCCAGATGGTAACCGTAATTAACATTGCAGGCGTACTCTGGGGTTGAAATCTGTTTTGGCGCCCTTGAGTCGGGAAATAATACGCTCTGGGCTGAAACCGCTTGATCAAATCTGGGTCTGCCTTCTAGCGCTTGCCAGTGAGGAGCGAGATTGGTCTCGCTGTAGCTCTGCGGTGCGGTAAAGGGATGGGTGTAATTATCATTCTCACCAGTTGTCCAGCCGGCAAACTCGGTGCCCTGTTTAAAGCTGGCTGTGCACTCGCGAATAAAGTCGGTTTCCGATAAACCCATTTTCTTTAATGTAGTGCGCATGGATGGCCAGGTGCCCTCGCCAACGCCGATGGTTTTAATATCCGGTGACTCTACAAGGGTCAGCTGAAACTCTTCATTGTGCTGATCGCCACTGCTGGAAATAGCGTGCTCAGCAGCGATGACACCGGCGGATAACCAACCGGCAGTACCACCGCCTACAATAACAAGTCGACTTATTTTTTTACTCATTTGTATCAGCTATTTTGTTAGAGATTACGGCTACTTCAGAGTAGTCTTGTATAGATTCTTTGAACCTAGGATAGCGCGAAGATTCCGTACCTACAATCTTTAATCGGCACTATTTAATACGGTTTGAGAGCTACTTGGGTTTCCCCAAATTGCTAAAAGAAAGAAGCCGCTTAACAAGTTAAGCGGCTTCCGTTTTCATCTTACTTCTTGTAACTATCTTACAGTAGGGTCAACTTAGAACTTAAAGCGTGCTCCAAAGTTGTATCGTGCTCCACCCTGATAAACACCCAATACCTGGCTATCAATACGGCCATAGTTTCTAGGTATAGACTCGGTGACATTAAGGCCTTCAACAAATACAGTGAAGTTATCATCGTATTCGTAGCTGACGTTAAAGTCCCACTGTCCATAAGCTCTGGTGTTAGTTGGGTTGGTAAATGTACCCTGAGCCTGGCCAATACCGGCGAGGAAATCATCTCTCCAGTTGTAAGCCACTCGTGCTTGCAGACCATCTTGATCGTAGAAAGCAATAAAGTTGGCTGAGTCACTTAGACCGTTAATAACAAACTGAGCACCTGTGGTGAACGTGTTGTCATAACTGATGTTGGCATTAGCCATTGTGTAGTTAACGATCATGCCGTAACCAGTGTCAGAGAAGTTATGCTGAACAGCAAATTCCCAACCATCGACTCTAGCATCGTTCATATTGACATCGGTTTTAACATCAACAGGAACTAACGGATCGCCAGCAACACCATTGATCGTGACCTGATCACCGTTGATGCTCCACGCTGGAGAAGGCTGTCTATTTATAAAATTGCCTTGGTCATCTTTAGCCCCAATCCAAGCAAATACTTCAGCCTCAGTTGTTGCACCGTCAACTGCAGCATCGGTTACAGCCTTCGCCCAGAAAGCACCCAGTGCAGGATGTGGTAAGTTCCAACGCTCAGACTGACGCTCTTCACCAGCAGCAATAAAGTTCTTCACGTCTTTCTTAAAGTAACCAATAGACACATAGCTCTCTTCACCGTAGTACCACTCAGCAGAGACATCATAGTTAGTTGACTCAATTGGCTCTAGACCTGGGTTACCACCACTGGCTTCTGTACCACCAGTACCCTGAAGACCTTTAAAGCTTAAGCCACCAAGGGTAGTTCCGCCCTTAATCTGCCCGTAGTTTGGTCGTGTAACTGTTTTACTCACTGAGGCACGCAGAACAATCTCGTCACTAACTGAGATATCGAAATCCAGGTTCGGCAAGAGCAAATCATAAGAGCCAATATCATCAACATCCTGCGGCTCTGTTGCACTAATCATAAACTCATTGGCAGCGTTGGTCCAAGTAACACCTTGATATTTGGGAACAATACCGGCAGAAGCAACTTCAGTCTCTTCGTAGCGCAGTCCAGCACGGAGGTTAATCGGCATAGCGTTTAACTCTGTCGCGTGGTTAACCTGGAAGTAGGCAACTTTTGTCTCTTCAGTTGTCTGTAAATCAGAGTCCCAATCAACCATATTGCCGTTAACATCAAGTTGACCACCTACCTTATCGCAGTAAGCTGTACCACAGTTACCAAAAGTACCCTGCTGATTAGGGTTCGGTGTGTAACGCCCAGAAGCAATATTTTCTTCAGCGATCTGAATAAGATCTTCAAGATTAGCGGTAAAGAAAACTACTTGCTGACGTCCGTCATCATAGTTTGCAACCTGGTCAAACTGATCAGTAATAGATCGTCTGTCCAACACTTCAACCAGATCACCAGTGATCTCAGTGATGCCACCCCAGGTTCCACTCTCAACCAACGCACCAACTGAACGGTTACTGATTTCATTTAACTCAACACCAAAATCAATGCTGGTAGAGTCGGAGAAGTCAAACGTACCGCCCACTTTAAATGCTTCAATCTGCATGTTTGACTCATCATTACCAAACTGGCTACCAGTAATAATCATATCTTCCTTATAGAGAGGACGAGCTGAGCCATCTTCTAAAGTGCCCAAATCCACCTCAAGAATACCCATCTCACCGCCGAAATGACCGGTGGTCTCACGACGATTGAAGCTAGCCATAGTGATGGAACCAGAACGAGGATCCATGCTGGCTCTTCGGGCTTTTGAATCATGGTAATCTAACTCAAGAGTCAAGCTATCATTTGCCTGCCACTCAACATTCAAACCTACAGAGTTAGCTTTGTTGCGATCTTTGCTATAACCAACACCATTAGTGTAGTCAGTAGTCCCTTTTTCTTCTTCGGTGTAGAACAGTGGCGTAGCGTTACCTTCGATAACCGTATTCCAGCTTGAAGTACGATCTCTGTTACCACCGTTAAACCAAGAAGCCAAATCATTGTAGCGGCTCTCGACAATCATTGAACTGTAAACGTAATCAACCGTTGCAGTAATAGTTTCAGTCGGTGCCCACTGCACATTTAACATGCCGTTCACACGATCTGATTCAAAGTTTGAGAGACTGTAAGCCATGCTCTGAGGCTTGGATACCAATGTACCCTCGGGAAGGTTTTCAATATTCTGGTGACCATCTTCACCAATTCTACGTGTCCACTCGGAAGTTGTAACAGGACCTGTGTTCCAGCCACCAACAGTTGCCGAGGCTTGGCCACCCTTACGATTTTGAGCAACACCACTCAACGAGACGCCCAGTGTGTCGTCAAAGAAAGTGTTTGAGAAAATACCTGAGAATTCAGGGGTCAGCTCTTCATCACCGATAGTCACAGATGAGTCAGCAACCAGCTTAACGCCAACGCTACTCTTGAACCCAGGGTTCTCGAGAGGGCGTGAAGTAACAATATTGATTGAAGAACCGATACCACCAGTAGGAACGTTTGCCTGACCAGTCTTATAAACTTCAACAGCAGAAATGCCTTCAGAAGCGAGATCGGCAAAGTCAAAAGATCGGTTAGTCCCGTTATGAGTGGGTAGCTGGCGACCGTTTAGAGTGACCAGGTTGTATTCAGGGCCAAAACCACGAACAGTAACCTGACTACCTTCACCGTTTGAACGGCTGATAGAAACGCCAGTAATACGCTGCAGAGATTCTGCAAGGTTGGTATCTGGGAATTTACCCATGTCTTCAGCAGTAATAGCGTCAACAACGCCTACAGAGTCTCTTTTGATCTCCATATTTGCACGCAAACTGGCACGCAGACCACCTTCAACTACAACCTCCTGGATTACCGCACCAGTGTCGGCAAAAGCAGGAGCACCAGCGCCAATTAACGCTAGAGCAATACTGCTAGAGAGAACATTCTTCTTCAAAAACATCGATTTATACCCCCAAGGTAAAAATTAATTATTATTTTGACTTTTATCACGCCAAAGCGACGGAAATTTAAGCCTTTCACTTCAGAGACTACCTCAGATAAACCTCTAATCTCACTATATTTGAGACTAATGGGGCATTTATGCGACGACTGAGACCATTTCAGTGATTATTGGATTGTATTGACTATAATTAACGGGCAATCGGATGCAATCACAACTTACAAGGACAGCTTAATGCCCCGCCAAATAACTCAGCCACTCTGGAATACAAGTGTTAAAAGCATCAACGCAAGCAATATGTATAGCTTTTCTCAGCAGCTCGAACGAGAACTCGGACTAGTATTTAAGGATTACCAGCAACTTCATCAATGGTCAGTCGACCAGCCTGCAGAGTTCTGGCAGCAGATTTGGCAGTTCAGCGATATTCGCGCATCGCGGCTAGCCGATCAGGTGCTCACCGATGGCGACCAATTTCCCGGAGCGAAATGGTTTAGTGGTGCACGCCTCAACTATGCCGAAAATGCACTGCGCAATCGCAGTGACAAAATCGCCCTACTGTCGAGACTGGAAAATGGTTCGAGAAAAACCCTCAGTTACGCCGAGCTCTACCAGCAGGTCGCGAAGTGCGCTGCAGCTCTGCGCCAGTCCGGGGTAACTAGTGGCGATCGCGTCGCCGGCTTTATGCCAAATATCCCCGAGACCGTGGTTGCCATGCTAGCCACAGCCAGTATTGGTGCGATCTGGTCATCCTGCTCTCCGGACTTTGGCATCAATGGGGTAATGGATCGCTTTGGACAGATAGAACCCAAGGTATTGTTTTGCTGCGATGGCTATTTTTACAATGGCAAAACCATTGATTGCATGCCGCGCCTGCAAGAGATCGCCAGTAAAATCAGCAGCATTGAAAAGATGATCACAGTGCCAGTCAGTTGCCAACAACCAGCCGTTGATAAAGTGGACTCAGCTATCCTCTATTCAGATTTCTTAATCAGTGAAAACACTCCAGAGCTAGTCTTTGAGCAACTGCCTTTCGATCATCCGCTCTATATCATGTACTCCTCCGGCACCACCGGCGAACCAAAATGTATCGTTCACAGCGCCGGCGGAACACTGATTCAACATCTTAAAGAGCAACAGCTGCACACAGATCTAAAACCGCAAGATACTCTTTTCTACTTCACCACCTGCGGCTGGATGATGTGGAACTGGCTGGTAAGCGGTCTCGCCTCAGAGGCAACGCTGGTGCTCTATGATGGCTCGCCGTTTTATCCGCAACCCTCTTCACTGATTGATATGGCCGAAGAGGAGCAGGTCAGTATATTTGGCACCAGCGCAAAATATATTGCCGCCCTAGAAAAAGCCGGTGTAAAACCCAGCAAAACCCATAATCTGAAAAATTTAAAAGCTCTACTCTCAACTGGTTCGCCGCTGTCCCATGAAAGCTTTAACTATGTCTATCGGGATATAAAAACTGATCTCTGCCTATCATCAATTTCTGGCGGCACCGATATTCTCTCCTGCTTTGTACTCGGCAATCCCTGTCTGCCGGTCTGGGAAGGAGAAATTCAATGTCGCGGCCTGGGTTTGGCGGTAGAGATTTGGAATCAACAGGGTCAGGCGGTTTATGGCGAAAAAGGTGAACTGGTGTGCACCAAACCCTTTCCCAATGCACCGATCTATTTCTGGAATGACCCAGAGAATAAAAAGTATCTCAGCGCCTATTTTGAAACCTATCCCGGCATCTGGGCTCAGGGTGATTATGGCGAAATAACCGAGCATAACGGCGTTATTATTCACGGCAGATCCGATGCGGTTTTAAACCCCGGCGGAGTGAGAATTGGCACCGCAGAAATTTATCGCCAGGTGGAAAAGCTCAATGAAGTTATCGACAGTATTTGTATCGGCCAATCATGGGATGATGATGTTCGGGTTATTTTGTTTGTTGTTCTGCGAGATGGAATAGAACTGACAGAAGAGCTGCAAAAGAAAATTCGCACCTGCATTCGTCAGGAAACCACGCCTCGCCATGTGCCGGCAAAAATTATTGCCGTTGAAGATATACCGCGAACTATCAGTGGAAAAATTGTTGAATTGGCGGTGCGCAAAGTAGTTCATCAGGAGGCCGTTAACAATACTGATGCGTTGGCAAATCCCGAGGCACTAAGACAGTTTAAAGATATTCCCGAACTGCAATATTGAGTTTAAAAAATATCGTACTTGGCTAATTTATTAATACGAATTACCGCCTGAACTTCGTGAACATACTTTTCGCGCAGCTCAGAATATTCGAGCAAATTTTCTGCCAGCTGATGGCCGCTGGCAGTATTTTCAGTGCTGCGCAGCCGGGCGCGACTGGCACGTAAATCTTTGTAGGCACGATGGGTATTAATATTGCGAATATAGGATTCTACCGAGTCGGAAATTGTAGAAAATTTGGCCACCTCATGCTGGCTTCCCGAATTGCGCTGCAGCGGAACAAGACCACAGCCCTTCTTATAACACCACTGGCCAAATAGGTTATTGCCCTGCACGGCAAACCGCGAGGTTCCCCAAGCAGATTCAATGGCTGCTTGGGCTAGAGCCAATGAGGCGGGTACTGGATCGACACGTAATAACAGCTGATTAATTATTTCTTTATCGCTGCGATCCTCCCGATCGACATAATAATATTCAGCTATTTCATTGAGTGTTCTGCGCTGAAAAAAAGTTAATTCTTCGGCCTCGCCTGCAAGAATTTCAAGCTCAGCTCTATCCGCCAAAACCAGCTGATTAGTTTTATTGACTAGGGGAAGTATATAGTCAAAAAATGCACTCTTTTTCTGCTGCACCTGAGTGTAGTTAGAAAAATCGGGCAGCGGATTTCTATCGACAAATGTCGCAGTAAAAACGATCACTAAAAAAACAATAAAACTTAAAATATTTCTTTTTGAAAACATTAGAACCCCAGAAAAATTAGCGCTTAATACTTTTAATAAGTTGATCTGCAATTTTCTCATCAACACTTTTGAACCAACACAATTCTGGATACTGTTTACCAGCCGCTAAAAAACAACAGAGCAAATAATCTCTTGGGCTTTTCCCCCAGCCATCGCTTCCCGCATAGAATGGAGTTGAGGTGTTGGAAGTCCAAATATCCCGCAAACGTCTAACCAGATTTTTCTCGACAAATCTGGATGCACGCTCCGCAGAAAAACTATTATTCCCTTCAACCAGTTTATTTAATGTGTCTATCATCGAAGATATTCGATATGCCATTTTTCCTGCTGGATGAGGGAGGCCTTCCAAGAGTTTTTTTGCTTTATCTAAATGATATTCAGACTCAATATAAAGCTTGCGATGGTCTTCACCCTGACTACCCAATTCAGAGAGCGACACTAGAATGTAATCGGTAAATGCACTTTGCAACTGCGCTTCAATCTCTTGTTTAGATAAACGCTTTAGCCCAAAGGTTTGCACCATATCAGCGAGCTCATCAGCGTTAAAAATATTTTTTAATTTGAACCTATTGACCAACAGCACAACTCCCGCTTATATTAGTAATTCGTTTAGGTAACGCTAAATACCTCGCATTGATCATGCGTTAAAAGACCACTTATTCCTATTTCGGACCTATGTCCACAGGAGAAGTGTTATGACTAATACCTATGTATACAGAGGCGTAAGCCAAACTAAAGAAGAGCATGTAATCTGCAACGAGACTTTTAACGACAACTCTCTCAACAAGAGTTTAGCTAAAACTTACCGCGGCGCTCAATACGTTAGTTTACCAAAAGAAACTCACACAGCCTGCAGTCACACCTACCGTGGCTCTAGCTATGTAGCCTAATTTGGTATAAGTAAACCATAGTACTTATAGCAAAGCATCGCTTTGTTATAAAAACTGTCATGAAAAGCCGGGATTAATTTCCCGGCTTTTTTTTGTGTTCTTTTTGGGGCATTTAGTTTCAAATTTGCACCAATATGAGGCTTTTTAAAATCAGTAATTTTTATTTGTTTTTTTCCTAGCCGACAGGCTTTTTCTAATGATAGTCTTAAAAGACAGAATTTTTTAAGCGTCGTTTTCAATCAAAAAACCTTGGCTGTATAAATAATGAGTAGCGCAATCCCTGTGCAAAAGTCATCCTCAGGATGGCTCGCCGAACTTCAACTCGACTACGCTGTGCGCCGGGGAAAGACCTGCCTAGTACGAAAAAAACAGCGTGGCCCGCTGACTCTACAGCGCCCTTTTTACCCTGAAAAAGATATCTGTCACAGCTATCTACTTCACCCGCCAGGTGGCGTGGTTGGTGGTGACACACTGGACATCAGCGTTCAGGCCGCAGCTGGATCTCACTGTTTAATTACCACCCCGGGTGCAACAAAATTTTATCGCTCAAAAAGTGATCTGATCAGCACTCAGTCGCAAAAAATATCTGTATCTGAAAACGCTATCGTCGAATGGCTTCCCCAACAAAATATCTTTTTTCCTGAGGCCCAGTCGCGTCTAAAAACTCAGATTGATATTGCAATAGGTGGAAAATTTATTAGCTGGGAAGTGCACTGTTTTGGACGCCCGGCAAATAACGAAACATTCCATCAGGGCAATATAAGCAGTAGTACAGAGATTACTATTGATGGCGAACTGCGCTTGGTAGAGCAACTGCGCACAAAGGACAGCTCTCTTATTGATTCTTCTAGCGGGCTGCGCGGAATGGCTATGCAAGGTAGCCTGATTGCCGCCCCCTGCAACCAACAGCAACGCGACCAGTTGGAACGCATATTGCATTCCAATCAATATCCGCATCCGATCGGCCTGACCTTGGTCGACGATGTTTTGGTTATCAGGGTATTGGGCAATCAGATAGAACCAATACTGGAAACATTTACCCAGCTTTGGACTGAGTTGCGAACAGAATGGTTACAGATACCCTCCTGCTCCCCTCGTATATGGGCTACCTAATTTAAGAATCAAACATGGAATTAACACCCCGCGAAAAAGATAAGCTGATGTTGTTTACAGCCTCACTTCTCGCTGAACGGCGCAAAGCCCGAGGCCTAAAACTCAACTACCCAGAAGCCATTGCCTATATCAGTGGCGCTATTCTCGAAGGTGCTCGCGACGGTAGAACCGTCGCCGAACTGATGGACTTCGGGCGCACACTGCTCAGCGCAGATGATGTTATGGATGGTGTGTCAGAGATGATCCACGACGTGCAGGTAGAGGGAACATTTCCCGACGGCACCAAGCTTGTCACCGTCCACAACCCTATCGTCTAGGAGCAGACAATGATGATTCCCGGAGAATTACAAACCGCGGCTGGTGATATTGAATTAAATGTTGGCCGCAAGCGCTGCAAGGTTTCAGTGGCCAATATTGGCGATCGACCCATACAGATTGGCTCTCACTACCACTTCTTTGAAGTCAACGAAGCGTTGATTTTTGACCGTCAGGCAACCCTCGGCTATCGACTAAATATCGCCTCTGGCACCGCCGTGCGCTTTGAGCCCGGTCAGGAACGCACGATTGAATTAGTCGAATATGCCGGCTCTAAAGAGATCTATGGATTTCAGGGCAAGGTTATGGGCAGCATCGCTGGCCATACTGCTGAATCAGCACCAACCCAAGGTCAGGAGTAAATAATGCCAGGATTAATTTCGAGACAGGCCTACGCTGAAATGTTTGGCCCCACCACTGGCGATAAACTGCGCCTTGCAGATACCGAACTATGGCTGGAAGTCGAAAAAGACCTCACCAACTATGGTGATGAAGTTAAATTTGGTGGCGGTAAAGTGATTCGCGACGGCATGGGTCAGAGCCAAAGACCCAGTGCAGAAACCGTTGATCTAGTAATTACCAATGCCTTAATTATCGACCACTGGGGCATTATTAAAGCCGATGTCGGTATTAAAGATGGGCGTATTTTCTGTATAGGCAAAGCCGGCAATCCAGATACTCAGAGCGATGTCGATATAGTTGTCGGTGCCGGCACTGAGGTGCTTGCCGGTGAAGGTCATATTCTTACCGCTGGCGGTGTTGATTCACATATCCACTTTATCTGTCCCCAGCAAATTGACGAGGCACTGATGTCCGGTGTCACCACTATGCTCGGCGGCGGCACTGGGCCTGCCACAGGCACCAATGCGACAACCTGCACCCCCGGCCCTTGGAATATTCACCGTATGTTAGAAGCGGCGGATACAGCGCCGATGAATATAGGCCTGATGGGCAAAGGTAATGCCAGTCAACCAGAGCCCATACGCGAGCAGGTCGCCGCTGGAGTTATGGGTCTTAAACTTCATGAGGACTGGGGCACCACACCGGCGTCAATTAATGAATGTCTCAATGTTGCCGAAGAGATGGATGTTCAGGTGGCTATCCACACTGACACCTTAAATGAATCAGGGTTTGTTGAATCAACACTGGATGCGATTGGCGGTCGAACCATTCACACCTATCACACCGAAGGGGCCGGCGGTGGCCATGCCCCGGATATTATTAAAGCCTGTGGTGAGTCAAATATACTGCCCTCATCGACTAATCCAACCCGGCCTTACACCATTAATACGGTCGACGAACATTTGGATATGCTGATGGTCTGCCATCATCTGGATCCAAATATTGCCGAGGATGTGGCCTTTGCTGAGTCGCGGATTCGCCGCGAGACAATTGCCGCAGAAGATATCTTGCACGACTTGGGGGCATTCTCGATGATTGCCTCAGACTCTCAGGCGATGGGACGTGTCGGTGAGGTAATTTTAAGAACCTGGCAGACTGCCCACAAAATGAAAGTGCAGCGCGGGCCTCTTGCTGAAGACTGCAAGGCCGAAGGTAGTAGTGAAAATGACAATGAGCGGATTAAACGCTATATCGCCAAGTACACCATCAATCCGGCCATTGCTCATGGTATTGCTCACGAAGTGGGTTCTATTGAGACCGGCAAGCTTGCGGATTTAGTGCTCTGGAAGCCGGCATTCTTTGGCACCAAACCAGCGATTATTATCAAGGGCGGAATGATTGCTGCGGCCCCTATGGGTGACCCCAACGCGTCGATCCCAACACCGCAGCCGGTTCACTATCGCTCAATGTTTGGCGCTCAGGGCAAGGCTAATAACAATACTTCAATGTTATTTCTACCTGCGGCTGCGGTCAGTGCAGGTATCCCAGAGCAGCTAGGCTTGCAGAGCTTGATTGGCACGGTGAAAAACTGCCGCAATGTCACTAAGAAAGATATGGTGCGCAATAGCTATCAACCAAAAATTGAAGTGGACTCTCAGACCTATGAGGTTCGCGCCGACGGCCAATTATTGACCTGTGAGCCGGCTACCGAGTTGCCGATGGCGCAGCGTTACTTTTTATTTTAAAAATCAATAAGAACCGATTTATGATCCGCATTATCAGTATTTTGAAAACCCCTGCGCCTCACAGCACAACATTGAGTTTGCCGATTAGAGAGCGCACCAAAAGCCGCATCAAGGTCACGCTGGATAATGGTCGTGAGGCGGGACTGTTTTTACCCCGCGGTGAAATTCTTCGCGGTGGCGATTTAGTCGAGAGCGATGAAGGCTTGGTGGTGCAGATTTGCGCGGCGCCGGAAACTGTTTCAACAGTGACCAGCGACTGTGCCCATGCTCTTGCAAGAGCGAGTTACCATCTCGGCAATCGCCATGTGCCACTGCAAATTGAACGGGAATTTCTGCGCTACCAGCACGACCATGTGCTCGATGAAATGATTATCGGGTTGGGATTGTCGATTGCAGTTGAAGAGGCGCCTTTTGAACCTGAAGCCGGCGCTTATAAATCTTCCTCTGACGGCCATGGCCACCATCATTAATCAATATGATTTTCACCAACTAATAAACACCACATACAAGGTAAAAAAAATGCTTAATTTATTAAACCGAACAACCCTTATCGGTCTGGCAATTTTTGGGCAGTCTGCTGCTCAAGCCCATAACTCGGATGGCACGGTAACATCGGTATTTCATTTTCTGACGGCCCCAGATCACCTCGGGTTTATGGCGCTTTTGTCGGTGCTGTTATGTGCGGCGGTTTTGCGTTTTAAAAAATCTGCAGTGACAGACCCGATTAAAAAATAATGCTCAAAGACTCGCTCGCTGAGCTAAGACTCTTTCAGCTTATCAGCCCATCTCTACCAGTGGGTGGTTTTACCTATTCACAGGGTCTGGAGTGGGCGATTGAAGCCCAGTGGGTCACTGATACCAACAGCTTGAAAGACTGGCTGCAGAGCGTGCTCGCCGCCAGTGTTGCGACCCTTGAGCTGCCGATTTTAATACGTCTATTAAATGCCTTTAACAACGCGGATGAGGCCAGCGTAGTGCGCTGGACTCGCTGGTTGATTGCCTGCCGGGAAACTGCCGAGCTGCGCAAAGAGGAGCGTCAACGCGGCGCGGCACTGGCGAAACTGTTGCCCAATCTGGATATTCAGATACCGGACAATTTGGCCACTAGCGTATCCAGCTGCCAACTGACCGGATTTGCCTTAGCCGCGAGCCAGTGGGGCATCGACTGCCAGCAACTGTGTCGCGGTTACAGCTGGAGTTGGCTGGAAAACAATGTGGTCGCCGGGGTAAAACTGATTCCTCTCGGGCAGACCCACGGCCAACAGATAATGCTTGAACTGGCGGCAGATATTCCCGCCGCAGTAGAGCAGGCAGGGCTTGTTAAAGACGCCGATATACACAGTTCAACACCGGCTATGGCCATTGCCAGTAGCCGCCACGAAACCCAATACACACGACTTTTCAGGTCGTAAATAATCACCAGGAATTTTCTATGAACCATACAAATGCCCCATTGCGCATCGGTGTTGGCGGACCTGTCGGATCGGGCAAAACCGCTCTGCTCGAAGCACTGTGTAAAACCATGCGCGACCACTACAATCTCGCGGTGGTCACCAATGATATCTACACCCAGGAAGATGCGATTATTTTGACTCGCGCTGAAGCGCTGGCCGCTGACCGCATTATCGGCGTGGAAACCGGCGGCTGTCCGCATACGGCGATCCGTGAAGATGCTTCGATGAACCTCGCTGCGGTAGAAGAGATGAGTCAGCGCCACGAAGGTTTAGATCTAATTTTTATTGAAAGTGGCGGCGATAATTTAAGCGCGACTTTTAGTCCTGAACTGGCGGATCTGACCATCTATGTTATTGATGTTGCGGCAGGAGAGAAGATTCCGCGCAAAGGTGGCCCGGGTATTACCAAGGCGGATTTGCTGGTGATTAACAAGATTGACTTGGCTCCCTATGTCGGGGCAAATCTGGATATTATGGATAGCGACACCAAACGTATGCGTCCGACCAATCCCTATGTATTTACCAACTTACACAAGCATACGGGTCTTCAGGATATTATTGATTTTATCGTCGATAAAGGGATGCTGGCAGCCTGAGGCTGACAGTATTCTCTCTAACAATATAGCGACCATTCATCTAGATCGCATTGAGGGGAACATCCTGTTTCCCTCTGCATATAGAGTATTTTAGAGTTTTCACACTTCTTCCACTGCAACTTTTCGAAACCATCACTCATGACCAAATCCGCGGCTAGTTTGCTGCCGAGAATTTTGCCCATCTCTTTCAATATGCGGAAAAGCGCTTGAGGTGAAATGCTCCGGCAAAATCTATACGTCAAATTACGTAGTACATTTAGCCAAGTAACGAATAGTTGAACCTTTGGCTTTATTTGATAATGGATTGAATCTAATAAAAAAATAAACTTTTTATTTGAACACTTGCTGAATTTTTTCAACGACTAAAAAAAGCGGTCAACTCTCACTTAAACCCAAAGGTAAAACTATGAAATTAACCAAATTTATTAAAGCGACAGCGGCAGCTCTCTCCCTGACGCTATCGTTCTCAGCTTTAGCTGCTGACACAATAAAAGTGGGTGTTCTTCACTCTCTTTCTGGAACTATGGCAATCTCTGAAACCACTCTAAAAGACACTGTTCTTATGATGATTGAAGAGCAGAACAAAAAAGGTGGTCTGTTAGGTAAAAAGCTTGAGCCTGTTGTAGTTGATCCTGCATCGAACTGGCCATTATTTGCTGAAAAAACACGCGAGCTAATTAGTAAAGAAGACGTTGATGTTATTTTCGGCTGCTGGACTTCAGTATCACGTAAATCTGTACTTCCTGTTATTGAAGAACTCAATGGTCTTCTTTTCTACCCAGTACAATACGAAGGTGAAGAGTCTTCTAAGAATGTTTTCTACACCGGTGCTGCACCTAACCAACAGGCTATTCCAGCAGTTGACTACTTGATGAATGAGCTTGGAGTAAAGCGCTGGGTATTAGCCGGCACTGACTATGTTTACCCGCGCACTACCAATAAAATCCTCGAAGCCTATTTGATTGCTAAAGGTGTCTCTCCTGATGACATCATGATCAACTACACGCCATTCGGCCATTCAGATTGGCAGAGCATTGTTTCAGACGTGAAGAAATTTGGCAGCACAGGCAAAAAAGCCGCCGTTGTTTCTACTATTAATGGCGATGCCAATGTTCCATTCTATAAAGAATTAGGTAACCAGGGTGTTTCAGCTGAAGATATTCCAGTAGTTGCTTTCTCCGTAGGTGAAGAAGAACTGTCTGGTTTGGATACAGCTCCACTAGTAGGCCACTTGGCCGCTTGGAACTACTTCCAAAGTGTTGAAAGTGATGAGAATGAAGCCTTTATCGAGCAGTGGAAAACCTTTATTAAAGACGACAAACGCGTAACTAACGATCCAATGGAAGCGACTTATATTGGCTTTAATATGTGGGCCAAAGCGGTAGAAAAAGCCGGCACCACTGATGTTGATTCTGTTGAGCAAGCGATGATCGGTATCACTACACCTAATTTGACTGGCGGTATTGCAGTGATGAACAGCAACCACCATCTATCAAAGCCTGTTTTGATTGGTGAGATCCAGGATGACGGTCAAATTGAAACTGTCTGGGAGACAGACGGCACTGTAATTGGTGATGCCTGGTCTAACTTCTTACCAAGTTCCAAGGATCTGATTTCTGATTGGACGGCTCCAGTTAGCTGCGGTAACTTCAACACCAAAACCGCTAAGTGCTCAGGTCAAAACTTTTAATTTTCCTTTGAAATAGCACCGTTAAAAACGAGAGGTCGAAAGGCTTCTCGTTTTTTTTACGGTATTAGTTAAAAAGCTCTAAAGAATTGAATGGCGGAAATATAGTGACCAGTTTAGTTAAACATATTTTTGGGATAACACTCTTAATATTCAGCTTTACCGTCTCGGCAGCTGATGAGGTGGAGTCAGATCTGCGTCAGATTTCACAACAGCTAGTAGGCGCAAAACTAAAAGCGCTACCGGCAATTGTTGAGCAATTTGAAACTGGTGGCGAAGCGGCTTTGCCGATGCTAGACGCCATGCTGAAGGGACGATTATTTTTCCGTAAAAGCGATAAATTAATCGTTATTGGTGAGCGTCAAGAAAATGGTGATTATGCGCTCGTAGATGCGCTCAGCGCCGAACCATTGACCGCCGTAGCAAAGAAACGACTTAAAAAAGTAAAAGTGAACAACCGCTTGAGGGTGCAACTGCGCGACATTATCGCCAGAGTGACACTGTCTAGCGTCGATTCCGATACCCGTGAAAGTGCCGTGAGGAATATGCTCAATAAAATGAGCGAGCACAATATTGTGCTGCTAACGCAAGCCAAAAAGGTTGAGACAGATTCAAGTATTATGGCGATCATTGATCTAGCGCTAGCGATTAACGTTCTAATGACATCCGATATTCAAGCACAGCGCTTGAGCGCCCTTGAGATTATGGATGGTAGTCTGGAGCCTATAGTATTTACAACCCTGAGCACTTTGTTAGCTCAGGATGATGCGGGAAATAATCTTGAAGCGGACAGCCTAATCCGCGAAAAAGCGCTTAAGCTGCAAAAGAGCATTCAGCAGAAAATTAATTTTTATGAATTCATGGAGCAACTGTTTTTTGGTTTGAGCCTCGGTTCGGTCTTATTGCTCGTAGCAACGGGTCTAGCGATCACTTTTGGCGTTATGGGTGTTATCAATATGGCCCATGGCGAGCTTATTATGATTGGCGCCTACACTGCCTACGTGGTTCAACTATTGATGCCCAATACCATTGAATACTCAATCCTGGTTGCAATTCCTGCGGCCTTTTTGGTGGCGGGTGCCGTGGGTGTTTTGATTCAACGTTGTGTTATCCGTTTTTTACATGGTCGTCCACTGGAAACCCTGTTAGCCACATTTGGTATCAGCCTGATTTTGCAGCAAGCCGTACGCAGTATTTTCTCACCCCTGAATCGGCAGGTAGTCAGCCCAAGTTGGCTGAGTGGTTCATTGGAACTCAATCCTATTTTTTCTCTAACCTATAACCGTTTATATATTTTACTTTTTGCCCTGCTGGTATTTTTTATCCTGCAGTTAGTCTTAAAAAGAACATCGCTGGGATTGAATGTACGCGCGGTATCTCAAAATCGAGATATGGCGAAAGCCATCGGCATTCGCACCGAGTGGGTGGACGCTATGACTTTTGGTTTGGGTTCCGGCATTGCTGGTATCGCCGGAGTTGCCCTTAGCCAGTTAACCAATGTTGGGCCCAACCTTGGTCAGGCCTACATTATCGACTCATTTATGGTGGTTGTATTTGGAGGTGTGGGCAATCTCTGGGGCACCTTGGTGGGTGCATTTAGCTTAGGTGTGTTAAATAAATTCCTCGAGCCTGTTACCGGGGCAGTGTTGGCCAATATTGTTATTTTGGTATCAATTATCTTATTTATACAGAAGCGTCCTCGCGGACTGTTTCCTCAAAAAGGGAGGGCAGCTGGATGAGTTCTATTCGCAATCAATTTTCTGCGTTACATGATTTACGCGAGAAAGCGCCAATATTTTTGGCGGTACTATTTGGCACCACTATCTATGCCTCGGCCTGTAATCTTTGGGTGCCTGAAGATTCTATTTTTCATGTCAGCACCTACACTATTACCTTGCTGGGAAAATATCTCTGCTATGCATTGTTAGCATTAGCGGTGGATGTTGTTTGGGGCTACTGCGGTATTTTGAGCCTGGGCCATGGTGCATTTTTTGCCTTAGGTGGCTATACCATGGGCATGTACCTGATGCGCCAAGTAGGTGATCGCGGTGTGTATGGCGATCCACTATTGCCTGACTTTATGGTGTTTTTAAATTGGCAGGAGTTACCTTGGTTCTGGCATGGGTTTGATCAATTTTGGGTGGCTATGCTGGCGATGATATTGGTGCCTGGATTGTTGGCATTTGTGTTTGGCTGGCTGGCATTTCGCTCACGCGTGGCCGGGGTCTACCTATCAATTATGACCCAGGCATTAACCTATGCTCTGATGCTGGCGTTCTTCCGCAATGAAATGGGCTTCGGTGGCAACAATGGTCTGACTGATTTTAAAGATTTACTCGGTTTTAACCTGCAATCTGACAATGTGCGTGTAGCGCTGTTTTTATGCTCTGCTGTGGTATTGGCCCTTGCCTATTGCCTCAGCCTGATGATTATGTCGTCGCGGTTTGGACGAGTAATTCTGGGGGTTCGCGATGCAGAGGACAGAGCTCGATTTATTGGTTTTAAAACTGAAAACTACAAAGTTTCGCTGTTTGTATACTCGGCAATATTGGCCGCTATTGCCGGAGCCCTGTATGTGCCGCAGGTTGGCATTATCAACCCAGGAGAATTCTCGCCATTAAACTCCATTGAAGTGGTGGTTTGGGTGGCTGTGGGTGGTCGCGGCACTCTGTATGGCGCTATCGTCGGCGCGCTGTTGGTCAACTATGCAAAAACGCGTTTTACCGCGGTCTTTCCCGAAGCCTGGTTGTTTGCGTTGGGAGCACTGTTTGTCAGTGTGACTATCTTTTTGCCGCAGGGTTTGATGGGCCTGTTAAAGGGCAAACGTTTTGTTACCGGCAAGCTGTTTTTTTGGCGCAAAGGTCAAAAAACTGAGGAAGAAATAGTATGACAATATTGGACGATGTAAAGCAGGCTGTTCAGCGCCGCCAAAGCAAGTTTTTTTCGGCAAAGCAGCCGCCCGCTGTAGATATCTCTCATCAAGTACTGCTCTATGTCGAGGGGTTGTCAGTCAGCTTTGATGGTTTTAAAGCGCTAAACAACCTTAATCTGTATATCAATGATGGCGAGTTGCGCTGCTTGATCGGCGCTAATGGTGCAGGTAAAACCACACTGATGGATGTGATAACCGGCAAAACCCGTCCCGACACTGGCGATGTATATTTTGGCCAGACCATAGATTTACTCGGCAAAAGCGAAGCCGAAATTGCTCAATTAGGGATTGGACGAAAATTTCAAAAACCCACTGTATTTGAAGAGCAATCGGTTATCGCCAATCTCGAATTAGCCATGAAGGTCAATAAGAGCATTGTCTCTACATTATGGGCGAAATTATCCCCTTCAGAGTTAGATTGGATCAGTCAGGTTCTAGAGATTATTGGCCTTAAATCCCAGTATAAAATGCTTGCCGGAGCCCTGTCTCACGGGCAGAAACAGTGGCTGGAAATCGGCATGTTATTGATCGCTGATCCAAGGCTTATGCTGGTGGATGAGCCGGTTGCAGGTATGACCGCTCAAGAGACTGAGCGCACAGCAGAATTACTCACTTCCCTGGCGGGAGACCGGACTGTGGTGGTGGTTGAGCACGATATGGAGTTTGTTCGCAGTATTGCCAAGACAGTCACGGTTCTGCATCAGGGTTCGGTACTGGCTGAAGGCAGTATGTCGGATGTGCAGAATAATCCCGCCGTAATTGAAGTGTATTTAGGAGAAGAACATTGATCGCATTGAAAGACATAAATCAGCTATACGGCGGCACTCAGATTTTATGGGATCTTAACCTAGATATTGCCGAAGGATCCTGTACCTGCATTATGGGGCGCAACGGCGTGGGGAAAACCACATTATTAAAATGCTTAATGGGGCTATTACCTGTTAGTAGCGGTGAATTGCGCTTTGGTGATGAAGATTTTACTAAGAAATCGGCCGAATCCAGAGCACGCCATGGAATTGGTTATGTACCCCAGGGACGTGATATTTTTCCGCTGTTAACCGTGGAAGAAAATCTGCGCGTGGGATTGGGTGCACGCAGGGATAAATCAAAAAAGATACCTGAAAAAATCTTCGAATTATTCCCAGTATTACAGGATATGCTGCAACGTCGTGGTGGTGACCTTTCAGGCGGGCAACAGCAACAATTGGCGATTGGTCGAGCGCTGGTGATTGAGCCTAAGGTTTTGATTTTAGATGAGCCCAATGAGGGTATCCAACCAAATATCGTAAAACAGATCGGCGATGTCATTACCTTACTCAATGAGCAAGAAGGAATGACTGTTATATTAGTTGAGCAGAAACTAACCTTCGCTCGACGTGTCGGCAAAGAATTTCGACTTATGGAAAAGGGTCGGGTGGTTGCCTCGGGAGCAATGCCAGAGTTGTCCGACGAACTAATCGCAAAACATTTGGCAGTTTAGTACCAAGGAATGCGCAAAATTTTGCGCCACCTAGAAAATGCAAGCCGGCTTATGCTTTCGTGATTGTCTTCATTGAATTTACAGTGACTTGAATTATTCATAGTTTTTATTTCAACCAATAGGGAAATCTGCCTTAACCATGGTCATTTAGTGCCTGTGCAATCCTCCTGTGTCTGAGGTCATTCAACCTCAACTCTGGCACATATATTGCACTATCTACTTATGGACTCAAGTATAAAAAAAACTGCAAATGACCAGCCCTCGAACCCTGAAAGCAGCATTAAACAAAGAGTTTTTGGTGCGCGGCGGCGCTATAACAAGTGGGTCGCAGACGAGACTTTAGAAGACTATGCTTTGCGGTTTACCGGTTTAAGTGCACGAAAATGGGGCGCAAAAAAAGTTGCGCTCACCGCTTTGGGCTCGATTTCATTCTTAGCGCTTGAGGCAATTGGTGGCTCCATTACTTTGGACTATGGATTTCAAAATGCCCTGATCGCCATTTTAATGGTGAGCGCGATACTTCTCTTACTCTCTATACCGATCAGTTATTACAGTAGTCGCTATGGACTCGATATTGATTTGTTAACACGCGGCGCTGGCTTTGGTTATTTAGGGTCGACCATTACTTCGTTAATTTACGCTTCCTTCACATTTATTTTCCTAGCACTCGAAGCCACGATTATGGCCCTAGCCCTAGAGTTATGTCTTGGACTACCCCTTCACTGGGGTTATTTGGTCAGCACCCTGGTGGTTATCCCTATAGTGACTTATGGCATCAGTGCCATAAGTCGATTTCAATTGTGGACCCAGCCGATTTGGGTACTACTTCAACTGCTTCCCGTTGGTATTATTTTGCTCAACGATTTTGCTGCAGTAAAAGATTGGGTACTTTACCAAGGTGATATTAATAGCAGTGGTGGTACAGAGATAAATTGGATGATGATTGGGTCAGCATCTACATTGATATTCGCTCTGGTGGCGCAAATAGGAGAACAGGCTGACTATGCCCGATTTATTCCGGCGCAACAAAATATAAGTAAACCAGCTTGGTGGCTATCAACGCTATGTGCTGGCCCTGGCTGGATTATTATTGGATGCTTAAAGTTATTATTGGGTTCATTTCTATTTGTGCTTGCAGTCAATCATGGCGTAGATGCACAACAGGCTATTGATCCAACACAGATGTATTTGGTCGCGTTTAATTACCTGAGTCAAACGCCCTCTACAGTTCTTGCACTCACCGCTTTGTTTGTCATACTTTCGCAGTTAAAGATAAACACAACCAATGTTTATGCAGGTTCAATCGCATGGTCAAATTTTTTCTCACGCCTGACCCATGCTCATCCAGGGCGTGCAGTCTGGGTAGTATTTAATGTATTGATTGCGATTGCATTGATGCAAATCGGCATCTATGACGCTTTGGGGGAAACTCTTGGACTGTTTGGAATAATCACTATTTCATGGATTGGCTCTATAGTTGCTGATTTAGTGATTAATAAGCCATTGGGGCTAAGCCCACCCGGCATTGAGTTTAAACGAGCGCATCTCTACGACATCAACCCTGTGGGTGTCGGCAGCATGCTAATCTCGATGACTACTGGCTTAATCGCCTACGGCGGATTTTTAGGTGAAGGCATGCAAGCGTTTGCCTCCTATCTCACATTATTGATGACTTTTATATCAGCTCCCTTTATCGCCTGGGTAACCAGCGGCCGCTACTATATTGCAAGGCCCGTTTGCATTGATGAAAACAAGCCTGCTCAGGATTGTGGCGTTTGCGAAAATTCTTTCGATATTGAAGATATGACTTTTTGTCCGCTGTATGGCATACCTATTTGTTCTCTTTGCTGCTCGCTCGACACAAGATGTGACGACGCCTGTCGACCTTCGGGACGCTTTGAAAATCAATTGCTATTATTTCTTCAATCCTTTTTCAAAAGGATTAAATTGCACCATATTCAGTCGCGTGGTTTTAAGTTCGCCTTTTTGTTTATGGTGAATATCGCTATTTTTTCAGTGATTATCTTGATCGCCTATTCAAAAACCCTGTCAGTTTATCCCCAACAAATTGATGCCATTAATAGTTTTATATGGATAGCTTCGCTAGTAACAATATTGATATTAGTTGTTGGAACCTGGTCATTTTTGCTAACCCTGGAGGGACAGCGACTGGCTCGAGGAGAGTCTCAGCAGCAGACACAATTGCTGATGAAGGAAATTGTTGCTCACCAGAAAACAGCGGTAGAGCTTAAGCAAGCCAGAGAGCAGGCGGATACATCTAACATAGCAAAGAGTCGCTACCTAGAGCGCATTAGCCATGAACTTCGAACACCACTTAACTCAGTGATGGGTTATGCTCAGCTGCTCGAGAACGCTGATGATATTCCCACGTCGCGGCGTGACTCAATAAAAGTGATGCGCAGTAGTAGCGAACATTTAACGGATCTGATCGAAGGTTTGGTAGATATTTCCAAAATTGAGGCCGGACGGCTCGATTTGCACAGGAACGAAGTCGCTATTGTCTCCATGATTGAACAGCTAATTTATATGTTCCAGATTCAGGCTCAATCAAAAAGTCTGAGGCTAAATTTTTCTCATCAGAAAAAACTGCCTGAACATGTGATCGTTGATGAGAGACGGCTGCGTCAGGTTCTTATCAATCTTATCTCAAATGCAATTAAGTTCACCCCCGAGGGATCGGTGTCGGTTGATCTCCAATACCGCAATCAGGTCGCCTATATCACTATAACTGATAGCGGTATTGGGATTGAAGAGGATGATATTTCTCGCATATCTGAAGCCTTTGTGCGCATCTCTAACCCAATGCATCAGGCGTCCGGCAGTGGCTTGGGCTTGGCAATTACTCAGGCATTAATCCACTGTATGGGTGGCGACCTGCGCATTCAAAGCAAGATCGGTGTGGGATCAATATTTACAGTGTCACTGATGCTTCCAAGCATTAATGAAGTCATCCACAAACCGATTGCCGTCGATCGCGTGATCGGCTATCACGGTGAGACGCTTAGCCTAATGGTTGTCGATGATGACCCCAATCAACGGCGTCTACTAATCGACACTCTAACCCCTCTAGGCTTCAATATTATTGCAGTGGCAGATGGCAACTCCTGCTTAAAAATGCTTGATCAATGCTCACCAAAATTATTTATGCTGGATATTTCCATGCCCGATATGAGCGGCTGGGAACTAGTTACTGAGCTGCGCGAGCGAGGCGTCAATGCGCCTCTGGTTATGATCTCAGCTGAGGCGGATGAAGGGTTTGGATTAGGCAAAGAAAAACAACTACACAATGATTATTTGGTCAAACCAGTCAATATGCCATCACTGCTATCGACATTGGCCTATCACCTTAATATTGAACTAAAGTTGGAAAAATCCCCGCCTAAAATACATGCAAGCGCCGAAAAAAATGATCCTGTGGCAATAAATGAGCTGCTGTCTTTTCTCGATATTGGCTATGTCGATGGCTTTAAAAAAGCACTGGTTGATGCTGAAGAAAATGCTCGGCTAGGACCAAATCTGTGCGCGAATTTATACAACGATTTAGCACAACTAAAACTCACAACAATCCGTTCACAACTGATGGCTGTAATTGATGAAAACTAACACAAAATTTAACGGCTTCGTACTAATCGTCGACGACAATCCTGAAACCATAAGCATGCTCAATGCAACGCTGTCCGAGGTGGGCCTGACTGTGCTTGTTGCCCTGTCAGGAGAGCAGGCTCTGACCATCGCCAGACGTATAAAACCGGATATTATTTTGATGGATGGGATGATGCCGGAGATGGACGGTTTTGAAGCCTGCCGACTTATCAAAGCCGATGGCGTTATAGCTCATATTCCGGTTATCTTCATGACTGGCCTAAGCGCGAGTGAAGATATGGTTAGAGGTTTTGATGCTGGCGGAATTGATTATGTCACCAAGCCAATCAATGTTGAGGGATTGATCGCGAGAATGCGCGCGCACCTGACTAATTCGCGAATTGCCACCGGCGCCCGTCACGCTCTAGACACCTTCGGCCAACACTCTCTATCGGTTGACCAATTAGGTAATATTTTGTGGTCAACACCTAACACTCACAGCCTCATGGAAAGCCTTGGCGCAAGCCATGACTGGATAACTACAAGTATACCGGCACTGTTGGCTCCTTGGCTGGCTAAGGGCTCCAAAGAGCCTCTATTAGTAGATGATTTATTAGAGCCGCTGTTGGTAACTGCACTGGAATCAAAAGATACAGATGAAAAGCTATTGTTGATTGAACCGGCCAACAAGCCTAAAGAAGAAGATTTGCTGAAAGAGAAATTTCAGTTGACCACTCGTGAAGCAGAAGTTTTAACCTGGATTGCCAAGGGTAAAACCAATCATGAAATAGCCCTTATTTTGGACTTTAGTCCGCGAACCGCCAACAAACATTTGGAACAGATTTTTCGAAAATTAAATGTAGAAAATCGCACCACTGCCGCCGCTGTTTCGCTGCGCTATTTAAGTCAAATTTAATCTACAAATAATCTATATATAAGGCTTATATACGTCATTTTACGTATCCCTATCAGGTCTTACGCGCATATTAAAATCTCACATATTCTTTACTATTTACCCATCACTTTTACTTCTTATTGAGAGTGGTGGTATCAATTTGCTTGCCGAGTTTTGGGGGCATGCCTTATTTATATTTTTCAAACTAACTTTGAGGTTAATAACGCATATGAACACATTTAAAAAAACCATGTTAGCTACTGCAGCTCTATCAACTATGGCAATGGGCGTAGCTCCTGTAGCCGTAGCTGAGATCGCTGCTTCAGCAACTATCTCTTCTTCTTACCTATGGCGTGGATTCGACCTGGGTACAGGTACTCCAGCACTTTCTGCAGACTTGGTCTACAGCGAAGGTGGTTTCTACGGCGGTCTATGGTTGTCTTCAGGCGATGCTGAAAACGGTACCGAATATGATTTCTTCGCTGGTTACGGCGGTTCAGTAGGTGATTTCTCATACGATATCGGCTATGCAACTTATATGTACCCAACAGGTACTAGCGAAAACAACAAGGCTGGCGAATTAGCAGAATATATCTACTCTGTTGGTTACGGCCCAGTTAGCTTAACTATCTTTGATGATGTTGATACTGACTACACTTACACAACAGTCGGTTACGATATCGCTGACTTCTCTCTGATGTACGGCGCTCACAAAGACGGTCAAGAGAACTTCGACGTTACTTACTCTTACAACGAATCACTGTCCTTCATTTACAGCGTTCCTTTTGGGGTTGATGGTGATGTAGAAGCTGAACCTACTTTTGTTGCATCTTACTCACTGCCATTTTAATTGATGGCATAGGTGGATCTAGAGATCTCAGTTTCCTCCCAAGAGCTGAGATCAATAGACTCACTTAGAGAATGAAATGGTTATTTTTTAAAATGTGATTGTATGTTTTTAAAGTAGTGAAAAAGGTCCTTTTAGCTGTCTAGCAAATACAGTTATCAGGGCCTTTTTTTATTGCCTGAAAATCTGCCCGACACTCCCCCCGACACTCCCCCCGACACTCTCCCTAACAATCTGCATCTCTGCCCTGCTATCAATCAAACACCTCTTTACCTGAATTCCCCCCCTAGTAATAACCTGCGCACTAGGCTCGCTTATAGCCGCTTTAAAAAGATACCCTGGATAAACTCAAGACATAAAAAAACAGCTGCACTTACAAAAGGGCAGCTGTTTTTTATGATGCTAGATTAGGTCGAAAACTTAATCTTGCGTGTAGTAGATATTCTTAATATAAATCTTTTTATCTGCATCACGAGTAGTGCTCAGTATTGAAAGAACACTGCCGACATCACTCAGGTTGCCACCATTGTGTAACTCTTTCATAGGAATCTTATAATCAATCCATCTGCTACCCAGCTTTCTGGATGTATCTGGACCAAAGCTAACAAAGTTATTAACCTGATTGTTATCTGCCCAGCGACCGCTCTGATAACCAATCTGGAAAGAGACTTTTGAGTTACCACGAATAGTCAGGTGGAGATGCCCCGACTTATATTTCGACAGGTTCTCGCCCTTTTTCGCCTGAATTTCAAATCCAGCACCCCAACCCCATGACGCACCTTCTCGCGTCAGGATTGAAACAACACCTTTAGGTGACATCTCAATACCTACAGTACCTTCCCAGGGGCTCAACTTAATTGGCGCACTTGGATAGGTCATATCATTGCTGGCAGTAGGCTTCATTTTTCTGTGAGCGATGACATAGGTACCCTCTTTAACCGCCTTACCAGTCTTCAATGCTTCATTGACTGTTTCAATCTTGCGAACTGGCATGGTGCTCTTGAACGGAGGGTTAAGCACGTCGTTCAACAGTGCTGCTTCATCACCACCGTAGCTTTTAACCAGAGGCTTGCCACCGCGCGTCAGACCGTCAAAGCGACCTTCATCAAATAGTTCCCACAGCGCGTAC
>Ga0209119_1001079_pt1 | contig 27496 bp, 28 predicted proteins | sample COG_03_FD_184747 | JGI IMG/M metagenome (GOLD analysis project Ga0209119, IMG submission 184747) | Pelagic Microbial community sample from North Sea - COGITO 998_met_03 (SPAdes) (version 2) | ecosystem: Environmental > Aquatic > Marine > Neritic zone/Coastal water | place: Helgoland, sampling...
CATATTTGGATTGGGTTGCTTATATAAATTATATTTAATAACATCTGCATCTAAATTATATTCTTCCTCAAACTTATTTGCGATTCTTTGCGGCATTTTATCATAAAAGTATTCTCTTAAAAGTAATTTCCCAAAGTAATTACCACTCGCTTCGTCCATCACGGAATACCCTAAAGAAACCGTTTTCATGTGCACATTAGTACCATCATAATAACAACTATTGGAGCCTGTTCCAAGAATACAAACAATTGCTGGCTGGTTTCCTGAAGCCGCATAAACTGCAGCAAGCATGTCTTCAGCGATATTAATTTTTGCATTGACAAAAATATCTTGCAAGACTTTTTTCAAAATAGCAAAAGGTTTTGGGGTACCACACCCAGCACCATAAAAGTAAATTTCAGTGATCTCTTCTTTAATGTCCATCAACTGGAACATGTTTATGATTCGATTCGCTAACTCTTTTTGAGCTACAACTGCTGGATTCAAACCTAAAGTCCGAACTCTAAACACTTCATTACTGTCATTGTCTAAAGCAATCCAATCTGCTTTTGTAGAACCTCCATCTGCTATAAGTATCATTCGAAAAAGTATTTAAAATCAAATATATTGTAAGTTTTCAAGATATACAAGATTCAAAAAACTTCAATCGTTATAGTGCATCAATTAAATTATAATTGACGGCTATTGTAGCTCTATAAATAACTTTTAATGACTTTTAAAAGGTGTTTTTTAGGTCAAAATTTAGTAAAATTAACATGTCTAGAAATATCATTGCATATTTTTAAGAACCTTAATGAACAAAAAATGTACTTTCCCTAGAATGACATGTAAGTTTCATTAGAATGGGGGTAGGTATTTGGATCTTATTCAAATAAAAACAAAAAAGTCAATCACTGATGGTATTATTAATCCTATAGTCCTGGAATTTCTGAGAAGAGATTTTCCTTAAAAAAACCAATGCATCGGTTTTTAATAAAAAATTAAGGAGTTGTGCCGATTGGCTGGTATTGATCAAGTCATTAAGGGAAATAAAATGAGTTCAATAACAAAAAGGGTAGCATTTGGGATGTATCCAAAATATGAATTAATTAAATCATACACCATGGGAAGATCTTTTGCAACCAATTATTTTGGAAAGATTGAAACTCCTATTTTAATGGAGATTAAGGGCACTCAAGAGAAAGTACATTTTTAAGTTATATTGGGGAGAACCCAAATAAAGACGCTGTTGCAGATATGTTTATGGAACGGTTGAGGAGATTGGGGAATGAGAATGGGTAAGTAAAGTTTAATATTAAAGTTACTTCTTTAGCAACCAACTACTAGACTGTATTTTATCACCCAACCCATCTACTAAGTTAATTCCCATCTGATCGCAAATAGGTCTTTCTGGAATGGTGTTATTATTTTGGTCTCCTCCATTGGCAAAACTCAATTCATAATCATTTCCAAAATCTACCGCAATTTTTTCAATGGTTTTACAGACGGTTCTGTCTTGGTCTATAGACAACACACAATGATCTACAGATTTTATATTAGAGACGATAAAAACACGCTCTTGTTCTTGTTGAAATTCTTTTGACCCTTTTAATGCTCTTTGATGATCGTTATTAACAATCACAAATAATTCATCAGTCAGAGCTTTCGCATTGTTAAAATATTCTATGTGTCCTTTGTGTATTGGGTTAAAATACCCTGATACAATCATTCCTTTTTTCTTACTCATGTTATTTACTTTATTTATCTTCCAAAATCATCTTGCACTCGTATAATATCCTCTTCATCTGAAGGATGACTAGCATCGGTATGTTGCCAAATTTCTGCTACTACCGAAACTTCGTCTAAACCAATTAGTCGGTGACGCTCACCTTGTTTTAAAATGATTTGATCCCCTTCATTATATTCTTTCATCTCATTTTCTTCATCAGAATCACTTCTAATAATCCCAGCAGTTGCTTTGTATATTTGCCAAATTTCTGCACGTCTGTTATGATATTGCCAAGACAAGCGAGCATTGGGTTTTACTATCAATATTTTTGGGCTCAGTTTCCCTCCTATTTTTAAGGTGTTTACGTCTATCCCTTCAAAAAATTTATTAGAAAAATCTTGTGCTTGACTTTCATCAATTATTAAGAACCCTCCCCAAGGTCTTTCAAAATCAAGAGAAACTACTTTGAATCCAAAAGATTCGATCTCTTTTTTTATTTCATGATACTTCATAATTTTTCGAATTTGTGATTATTAAGAAATCTGAAAATTAAAAATCTCATGGCCGTTTTGTGACAATTTAAGATTTTTAAAATATTAAATTATTGAATATTAGTTAGTTATAAATTAATTGAGACTACAGTCCATAGTCTTTTCAAAAATAAATTTATTTAAAACCATGACAATGTGTTTTTTAACCTTTAATTTTCAATAAAATTACGTAAATTTAAGTAAGATAAATTATTGACTTATATTTTGTTGCGTACTATATTTTATTAAGTTATTTTCATGTTATATAATTAAAATAACATACGTTGTATACACGTTAATTTCTATCAAAAACCACAAATAAATAGCCAAAATAATGTAAAAATAGAGAATTCTGTATTATATTATTTTGAGTCTTTTATTTCCAATTCTGCCACAAAAAGAGTTCATGGTTATAGAACGGTGGATTTGGCACATAATACCATTCGGGCTTATAAATCTTTGTTTCGGATTGTAAAAGCCTATTAGTTTGAGAAGACTGAAGGACTGTATTTGAATTCTATTGATAAATATACCGCTGAATCTTTTACTCTTTTTCTAAAAATTGAGCATCAGTATAATGATAATTACTGCGATCAACTCTTAAAATTATTGAAAATTATTCAGCGTGACGCTGAAAAAAGTGGTTTAGAATTGCATCCCTATTCAAATTGAGTCTTTTTAAGCAAAAAAAGTTACGATCGAATTCTTCATATTTCAAATCCAAAAAAGATTAAGGCATTAAAGAAATTACAGAATATTCCAGCTACATATAAATATAGCTGGCTATTAATCGGATTGTGTATGGTTCATCGGGTATCCGATTTATTAAAATTGAACCCGAATAATATTAGAAGAGCGCATACTGGATTGTATATAGATATATTACAACAGAAAATAAAGAAGGCAGTGACTGTTGGAGTGGCAGATCCGTTAGTTATTGAAGTTATATTAAATTAATAAACTAGTTTTTACTTTTCCATTTTGGTATGTTTTTTACTTTGCAACAAATTGCATCTAAGTGAACCCCTTCAGCAAGTAAATAGTTTCTGTACTCATTTATTTTCTCTTCTTGAAGTTGTAACTCAGGAGAAACCAAACATAATTTTAAATTGAGTTCTTTCAATAATTTATAATTAGACATATTTATTGGTAATTTTGAAAAACAATCAATCCAAACCCAATCAATTTTAGTTTTTAACTTAAGTATGTTATCTAAAGTTTCAAATTCAGAGAACCTAAGAGCTATTTTTCTTTCACCTTGGATTGTAAGTAAATTAATCATTGGAAATGAACTGTCCAGAAAAAAATACTTTTGAATGTTGTATTTTTTGATCAATTCTAAAACTTTATGCTCTATTCTTTCACTTTTAATATTTAAAATCATGGTACCGTGGTTATAAAACTTAAGATATTCTTCAAAATCTTCACCATCCATAAAAGGGTCATGTTGAAGTATTAATCTTTCTCCAAAATCTCTTAAATCAAGTTCAACTCCATATTCTTTAGGAATTTTCTTTAATTCTTTTATGGTATTAACTCTGTGCGCAATAAATTCCATATTATAACTCCCTTTTTAATTTAGTACTAAAGTTAATTGTTCTTTTTATAAACTTCCACCTTGAAGAAAGACCATCATTCCAGCTTGATATTCCATGAATCCTTGGAGGAAAAACAACATCAAATCTAATTATGTCAAGTCCCTTTTTTTTTGCCATAAAGAGAAAATATAAATCAAGAGAGAAGTCTTTAGGAATATTATCTAAACTTTTAAAAAAATTTCTATGGAATAAATTTGGTTGTGCATTTATGTCCCATAGTGTTGTGTGCATATATAAAGTCTCGAAAATACTCATTCCCACAGTAAAAAATTGATCAAAAAAACTTCTTCCTTTTCTATCACCTTTAATAAAGCAATTTTCAGGATTTGATGATTTTTTTATTATCTCAAGTCCTTTTAAAACATCTTCAGGGTCAGTTTGCATATCTGCATGAGTATAACATACAAACTCACCTTTTGAGTTGTTTAGTCCCTGAACAACTCCATAACCGTAACCTTGATTAATTTCTATTTTTACAGTTCTTGCAAAACTATAATTTGGTAGTGTTTTTTTAAGTACATCCTCAGAATTATCAGTTGAACCATTATTTATCAATATTAATTCAATGTCCTCAGTTTTTATACAGTTATTAAATTTTTCAAGAATTAATGGTATATTTTTTTCTTCATTGTAACAAGGAAGAATTATAGATAATTTCATATTATTATTTTTAATTAATTAAATACCCACCATTTCTGGCCTATAAAATTCAATATAGTACTAATAGCTGTAGCGACTAAAAAGGAAACAAGAACTATATTGGTATTTTCTAATACTATTTTATTTGTCAAAATGTTTAATCCTAACGTTGTACTATACAAAATTCCAAAACGAATCATTTCTAAATAAGACTTTTCAGGCTTCCTAAAAGTCCAATACTTATTTATAATAAAAGCAACAACTGATCCTGTAATAAAAGAAATACCTTTCGACACTTCATAACTTAAAAGGGTTAATAATAAATAATAGGCTAGCAAATCAGTACCCACAGCAGCTAATCCAGCACACAAAAATTTATTTAATTCTCCTTTTATTTGATTCATCTAAAATCTTGATTAAAATCCCTGAAACTTTCATCTAATTCTTCAATTATATCTTTGTTTACCGTGATATCTTTTTCTAAAGTATATGGATGCCATGAAACCTTATTAAAAAAACTCTGCCAATATACAAACGTCTTGTAATCATCTGGCGTACCCCAACAAATATAATCTTCAATTTCAAATACCTTTACATTTAGGCCTAACTCGATAATTTCACCAATTAAACTATCAACATAATATTCACCATTTACTTTTATATCCTTATCTAATAAACTTTTTAGAGCTTGATTAAAAAATGCTAACTTCTTGAAATAAAATGTTCCAACTATAGCATGGTCATCATATGGATTATCAGATATAGGGGATTTTACAGATACTCTTTTTGCATTCTGATTATTATCAGTTTTAACCCAGCCATACATATGAGGACTATTCTTGCTAGAAACATGATGTCTAAATGTAAAAACAATTACGTCTACATTTTTATCTTCAATTAATTTTTGATATTTAATCTTATCATAAATCATACCGTTGTCAGTTGCAGCTATAAGCAATGAAACACTCGTGTCTGAATCCTTCAAACCCAAACTACAAGTAATAGCCTGCCCTTTAGTCACTTCATTTATTGCAATAACCTTAGAATCTGGATATTCATTTTTTAATGATTTTTCGAGTGGATAGTTCTCTAAATGGTCTTTTAATGTTACAAATATGTGGTTTTCACTATTGGGTAAAGATTTTGCTGCTTGAATAATCATAGGTTTACCACTTACGTTGATAAGAGGTTTGGGATCTTTGTACCCTGCCTGAGTAAACCTACTCCCATGACCTGCAAGAGGGATTAGTGTTAAGCTGTTTTTTAGTGCTTTTGGTTTTTCTTTTTCTCTTATAGCGTCATTAAAATACTTTGACCAAGTATTATATTCTTGAACATCTTCGGGTGTACCCCATTGCAACATATGTTGAATTTCATAAATAGATACTTTTAGGCTATCTCTAACCAATAAATTATATATTAGAGATACATAATACTCCCCTTTAAGGTTAATATCATGATCCATAAGTTTTTTGAAATATTTTTTAACATAAGAACCCTTCTTGAAATAGTATGTTCCATTTGAGGCGTATTCTTGCATTCGATTATCTGTAAATGGCTCTTTTTCTTTAATTTCTTGCATCCATTGCTCCTTGTCACGCATAAAAGCGTAATTAGTAGATCCAAGCATATGTGGATGAAAACCTTTATAAGCCGGAACAGCTCCATCTGCATCTCTATTTCTAGTATGTTTTAAAAAATCTTTATAGTCCCAATATGTACCAAAATCACAATAATTCACAATTACTTCTTCTTCATCTTCTATCATTTGCTCCATTAAAAACACCGCATAAACTGGACCTTTCTTATGATTTGGAATTTCAACAATAGTTGCATTTGGTTTAATATTTAATAAAATTTTTCTCATATTTGTTTCCGCAAGATGTGTTGAATTACATATAAATGTAAATTTAGTCTCACCTGGAAATAAATCACAAACATGTTCAATAATTGGCTTTCCTTCAATTTTTATAAGTGGTTTTGGCTCTTTATATCCGGCATCGATAAACCTTTTCCCAATCCCAGACATTGGTATTATTATGTGCATTTATTTTTTTATTTTTAGGGTTAGTACTTTACCATAAAGATGAATTGGTAAATTTTCATTTTCGTAAATTTTATAATTATTCTCAATTTTATTTCTTATATCTGCGTCTTTGTAGTAAGATAAATCACCTTTTAAAATAAATAAATCATAAATCTTGTCATCTATAGCATTTTTTAATTTAGACATATCATAATTAGGGATATTATTAAAATGCCCAACAGTTTCAGCTTCAGTTAAAATATTTAATCCTGATGCCTTAGCAATAACATATGTATCACCGTCCACAAAGACATTTTTTCCTGAAAATTCATTTTTTAAAAAATTAATACTTGCTTGATCTTCATTAAGTTTTGTTCTAAAATTATTGACTTGTTTTATTAATTTAAAAGAATATCCTGTAATACCAAATATTAAGATAACAACTACAAAAAAATTAAAATACTTTTTCTGAAAAATACTTTTTAAAAAATCATTTATGGCAAAAATAACAAAGGGAATAAATACTAATAATCCAACCTCTATATTACCTCTATTTCCTCCAAGCTTTACAGCAGATACTGCTGAAAAAAGAAACCAAACAATTGAGAAAATTAAATAAACTGTTTCTGAGGATTTAATATTTAAATTTATTTTTTTCTTCACAAAAAAATACAATATGGATATACAGATAATTATATTGTACACAAAGCTACTTCCAAAACAATAAATAATTGAGCTGATATCTAACATTGGATGATTACTCATAGCATCAATTGTGTAATAATATAAATTATTAGTTTTAAACACAAAAATTGTAGCTAGAACTCCAAGTAAAGAATAAGATAAAAATATAAGAGATTTTTCTTTAAAACTGAAAAATAAATTTTTTAAAACTAAAATGTAAACTAAAATAAAAATAATGAATGAAGATTGTTTAAAACAGAAAGCAATAAATAATAACATACCTACTATCAAAAGATCAATAATAGAAGGTTTTTTATTTTTTTCGAATATAAAAAATGATATTAAACCTATTAGCAGTAAAATTGTATCGGGTTTAAATTCTTTCATATAACCAAAATAACTTCTAAAACAAGTTGCAAACAAAATTACACTAAAAGTATAAATTACTGTTTTAGATATGTTTGGATATAGTTTTAATGTTAATTTTTGGAGCATTATACAATAGATTAAACCTATTAATACAGCTGTTGATAACATTAATATTTCATTAAAATAAATGTTGTCAAATCCTATTAAACTGTATATATAAGATAAATACCCGACTCCTGGAAAGTATGGGGAAGATGGAAAAAATAAGTCAGTCTGTCCATTTGCATAACTATTAATTCCCTCAAAAAGTCTTTGTGCAAATGCAATTTGTTCATTTAAATCCCACCTACCCCCTATAACAAGGCTTTCTAAAAGCAGGCTTAAAAAAAAAGTGATTAGTAGAACCAGTGATAAATTATTTATCGTAGAGTTTTTCAACAAATGCATTTCTAATTATTTATAAATTCTGTCTATATTTTTCAGCTTCCCAGTTATTGAGATAATTCAACTCTTTAATTTCTAAAAAGTTTTTATCATTTAAAATATTCCCCTCTAAAACCATAATATTGAACTTCATAACCTCCTCCATCTCTTTTGCTTTTTTAATATTTATAGCTATAAAAAAAAGTTTGTCTTCAAAAACAACTACTTTGGGTAGGGAAAAATACTCTTGCTTATAAATTTCAATATTTCTAGTTTCTAATATATTATCAATATTTACACATCTAACTCCACAAAAAACTAAGCCATCAGGGCAAAATGGTGTGTTTGAAAAAAGTTCTCGATTTTTATCTAATTGGTTATTAAGATAAGAATCTTCACTTAAATATGAAATATTATTACTTTTATGAACACTATTTAATAGTGAAGTTATTTTATTTGTTAATTTATACCTGCTCATATCTAAATTAAGATAAGTTTCTATTTTTTTCAAAACATACTCTGTGAGCCTAGATATATCTTCATTATTTTCTGAAGTCACAATGAGTCCATGATTTTGCAAAAAGATAATCTTTGGTATATTGTCAAATGTTTGTAGGACCTTATGGAGCTCTAGTGCTAAATCTATTCCTGGAGTATGATAACTAACTAATGCAATTTCTTCATCTTTAAAAATTGATAAAAGTAATTCTCTCCATTGTTTTTGAATTACAATCATGTTTACAACAACAGGGTGGGTATGTAAAGTGTATTTATATAGAAAAGAATGTAAAAGAGTCTCAATTGAAGGGCGATTTCTTTTATCTAAAGTAGCCTCATAAACTAATGAGGATGTAAGATTTTCTCTCATTCTTTGATTTACTTCCTCTGTTATAGTTTTATTTTTAAGAATATTGACTATTTGACCTGTTTTAACTTTTGAAAAGCCAGTACTTTCCCCTATATCACTTAACAAATATCCTGATGCTTTGATAATCATTTGGCCATTATCAAGCTTAACTGAACTGTTTCCTCCACCAGCTTGAATCAAATCAAATCTTTCTCCTGCATATTTAGATATATCAATAAATTTTGTAATTTCTTTCATATAATTTTTAATATCTCTTTAAAATTATTTATCTCTTTTATACCTGAATCATGAAATATTTCATGTTTTCTATCATGGTTATACCATATAGCGTCAATTTGTAAATTTCTTGCTCCAAATATGTCTTTTTTGAAATTATCTCCAATGACACATACCTCATTTGCTTTTAAATTGAGTTTTTGGAGTGATAGCATAAACATATAAGGGTGAGGTTTTTCTCTTCCAGCTTCTTCACTAGTAACAATTGAACTACAATAATTATTAAGCTTTAATTTTTTTATTTTTCTATATTGAATATCAGCAGTTAAATCTGTAGTTAGACAGATGTTATTTTTATACATGTTAAGCAACTGATATATTCCATCAAACGTATGCATATTATTTAAAAAAGTGTCCCAATAAAGATTATAAATATGAAAACTAAATTTCAAAGGATTTAAATCTAAAATTTCACACATTTTTTGAAAGTAAAGTAGTCTATTATGTGATGATGCTGTTTCACTGAGCTCAATATGAACTTTTTTTCTAGCCTTATCATAAGCTTTAATTATTGACTTGCGATCAATGTTAAATTTATTTTCACAAAAGTCTAAAACACTTTTTCTAGCTATATTATTTGCAATATTATAATCATACAATGTATTGTCTATATCCAATATTAAGCCTTTATATTTCATAACTAATATCTGTTTTCTTTTAATTTTTCACTAATTAATTTTATATTTATGAGTTGGATAAATCCATCATACCCACTGTGCCACTTAGCATTTTTAGAAACTAACTCATAAATATTTTCTATAGAATCAATTGCAATTTTTTTAAAATCATCTTTTGGTTCAATTTTTAATTCTATAAATTGTGATTTTAAATCATCATTGTAATCCCATGATAATTCACAATTTAATTTTTCTAAAATATTTTCAACGTTTATACTAGCATCAAAACTAATTTTTAACCCCAAATCAATTTTTTCATTTTGCTTACCAGGTTGAATTTTATTTAGTGGAAAAAATTTTAAAACTAAATCTGCAAAGTTTTTTTGTGGATAAATATATTTTTTTGCATCATCCATTCTAATTTCAATTTGAGATAAAATATTTTCAATGGAATAACCTCGTTTTTTTGTGTCTCTCAAAATTTTCCAATGTCTTCTGAGAGATTCATCAGTATCAATATATATTTTTATATCAATATTTCTCCTAAGTTTTGGCAGGTAAAATGGGTGAAGTCCAGCTATAATAATAAATTCTTTAGGCTCTACTTTTAAAGCTTCTGTAAATTGTCCGGTTGAGTGATCATATTCATTTCTATATATGGCTTTATTATGTTTAAGACTTTGAATAGCCTCTGCTTGTTTATGAATGTAATTAGCTTTTGGGTCAAGATGAGTAAATTTTTTCCAGTTTTCATTTCCTCTTTCCCATTTATGCTCCCCATCTCCTTCAATTTGTAAAACTTTATCGCCCAATAAATCTCTAAGATTACTTAAAAGCAATGATTTTCCAACAGCACTATCTCCACCAATTCCGATTGATAAATTAGTTTGTATTTTATATATAGAATTACTTTTAATACCATATTTATAAAAGGCATACATAAGAGCGACTATAGTAACTTCTAAAATAGTAAAGGATAAATTTCTTAAGTTTTTATTTTGAATTTTTAGGTCAACTGATTCACCTAAAAATAAGATGTCTGTATATTCACTTTCGTAGAAGAATATAATAAAGGTCAGATATGCAAAAGAGAATATAAAATGTAAAAGTAAGGTTTTATTTCGGTTCTTATTTTTAATAAAGTAAACTGAAACATAAGGGATTATCCATACATACCAAGCTGGACCCGGATATATAAAAAATATCATTGCAGTAAAAAGCAATCCAAAATAGAAAAACAACAAATCTTGATTTACCTTATTTTGATTAAAAAAGTGTAAATATATCATCGAAATCGCAAATACTGGTAACAATAATTTTACGGAGCCTATACTATAAAAAGCGTCATAAATAAGAAATTGTTTTGGATTTAATATAACCATTTGGATAAATCCATCACTAAATAAAAAAGGTAAATCAAATAATACTAAAACTATTAATGATAATAATATGTATATAACGACTTTGTTAAGTTTAAATTTTTTAAACACATAAAATAGAATCAAAGGGAAAGCGATAATAACATGAAATTTAGTTGCCAAAGCTAAACCAAAAAAAAGTGCAGAGTATTTTATTTTCTTTAAGCTCAAAAAATATATACTAAAAAACAAAAGAGCTGTTGGAATAATATCTAACTGAGAGTGAATATATGTAGCATAAATTAAAACAGGATTTAAAAAATAATATACAAATATTTTTTTTTCTTTATTAGGAAAAAGTTTGAACAAAACAAATAAAATTCCTAAATCAGCAATTAGTAATGGAATTTTCAATAACGACTCCGAGACATTTAACAATTCTGATAAAAAAGCAAATGGAGCAAGAATGAAAAGCATTAAACCATGATATGGAAAGTTATTTAATAGAGTTTTTTCATAAAATAATGTCCAAGGGTTTAAGTTTTCAAATGAAATAGAGGACAAAAATGGATAAAAAAGATCAGAGATGTACTGAGAAGAAAAAATAAAAATAAAAATTAATTTAATAATAATTATTGGCACTAAGTTACTTTTATTAATTGTTTTCATATTCAAAAGTTAGTAATTCTTTATTATGATTAAAGCACTAAAGAAAAAGAAGTGATAATGTTTAATCTGATAAATCCAGTTACATTATAAATTAGTTTAAGCTAATAATAGTATTATAAACCTGCTCATAAGGATTAATGTTTTCAAAATCTGCAAAATATTTTAATTCTTTTTTTCTTTTATTTATTGAAATTTTTTCATTTGATATTTTTTTGGTTAAAAACGTAATTATTTCCTTTGTTGAATTAACAATTAATGGATTAACTTTTTTAAAAATTTCGTGTGTTTTATGTGATTTAAGTTCATGCAAAATTAAATATTCCGACAAGAATGCTGCAGTATAAAGTAAAGAAGAATAATGAGTTAAATAAGATGTACAGTTAGGAAAATCATTAGTTATTTTGACATTTTTCAGTTTTGAAATATTTTCATAATATTTTAATTCTGAGCGTGGATGTAACTTTATTATAAATACTTCAACACATTTGGCGATACTCTCATATTCAGTTAACAAATCTCTAAATTCATTTTCACTCATCCTTCCATCTTCAACTAATGTCTGAGCGATATAACAACAACCTTGCTGTTGTTTTTGAGTAGAAACCTTATCCACCATTAAAAAATCAGGAGGAGTAATATTACACATATTTTCCTTGATAAGCCCAAACTTATTAAACCAAAAATCTTTATAATATTCTGAATATACAAATAATATAGTGGGGTGAAATAACACATTATCTAGAAGAGTATTTTTTAAGCTTATTCCATTAAAAAAATAATTTACATACTGAAGTGTAAGTTGAAACGGACTTGATTTGCTAATTAAAGCCAAATTATAAGAACAATTTAAGATACGTAAAACCTTTACAGTTTTAAATAGAACGGATCTTAAACGATAATTAACTGTATCAATCTCAAAACCATGTTGAATTTTATATATTTTTATATTATTAATATTGCAAATTGCAGTAATTAACTGGTCATATATTCTATAACCTCCTATAAAAACAAAATCTGGATCAAAATCTTCTAAAAATTTACTAATTTTTTTATGATTAAATGTTTTTAGCTTAAAATAACTACTGTTGTTTAATTTTAATAGGTTTCGTTCACATAAATAATTGTGTTCCGAATCCAAGTTACTAGAAGTTTCATTTGAAACAAAAACAGATTTAAAATTAGAGTTTTTGGAAGAGAAAATATTTGATATTGGGGAATGATTTTTTAAAAGCATAGTTGCGCTAGAATCATAAAAAAGTCCTTTAAGCATATTGATTTTATTTATTAAGATTAGCAAAAACTGTTACAGGAGATCCATTAGATCCCTTGACAAAAATAGGTGATATAATGATATCATATATCTCACTGTCGATTTTTGAAAGTACCATATCTTCGATAATACATATTGAATTATAATTTTTTGATGAACCTAAAAAATTTCGATGCGCTTCTTTGCCCTCATCTCTAAACTTCCAAGATGTTAATGATATAAAGTCGAATCCAACTATTCTTAATGAGGGTAAGTTAGATTTTAACCAAGTGCCTAGTTCTGGAGATAATCCTGGATTATCGTTCCAATACTTATTTTTAGATCTAAAACTCTCATAACCAGTTCTAATTAAAAGAACTTCTACATCTTTTGGAATTTCTAAAAAGGATTCACTAAATTTTATTAATTGAGCTTTATTACAAGGAACGTCAATAAGAAAACATTTTTTTGAATACCAATACTCATTTTTATAATCAGTTATTGTTTTACCATTTTCAAAAAAATGGTTTGGTACATCCAAATGCGTTCCAATGTGGTTAGTTGAAAATTTCCATTCAGATGAATTTGCAGAAGAACCTTTTTTAATTTGAGAAACATCATTGACAATAAAACTGTCTCTATTCCCGTAAGTTGGGGTTTCTGAATCAAGAAAATGTGATAATAGAATCATATTATATTAATTTAATGAATTTTAAAATTACCTTGATTAGGTGTTTTATATATGTTACAATTAAATATTGTAAATAGTTTAAAACTCCAAAATATTTATGAATTATCTGACCACATTCTTTATATTTTAATTTATATTGAATAGTACTTATTCCGTTATTATCATATAAAACATAACCAGTAGTTTGTGTTTTTTTTAAATTTTTGTACCCATGTCTCAAATAAAAATCATAATCTGAAGCAATTTTATAAGATTCGTCGAATAATATCCCTTTATTTTCAAATATAATTCCTCCAAGATTGTATGGATGTGACAACCTATAATCTCTTTGGCGATAATCAGAAATGTTACCGAAAATGTTGTCAAATTTTACAGGAAGCAAAGTTGGGTATTTAAAGGTCTCATTATATATAACTTTTCCAATGAAATAATCACCAGCATTTAAAAACAATATTGAGTTACCATTTGCTAATTTTAATCCTTTATTTAAAGCATCGTAAATGCCTCTATCTTTTTCAGAAACATATTTATCTATTAATTCAGAATTTTCCATAATAATATCTAATGAGCCATCATCAGATTTCCCGTCAATCACAATAAATTCAAATAAATTTTTATCTTGGTTTTTTACACTTTCTATGGTTTTAGACAATCCAATTTTGTCATTTAATACAATTGTTATAATTGATAATTTGGGTTTTTTTTCTTTAAAATTTTTCATTAGTAATTATTAAAATACATCCAAAAAGGAATTTTTAGTTTTGTTAGTAATACAAACATTATTAGCATCTGCAACTTCTTTAATCTTATAATATCTATTCCACATCTTTACGCATCGATTCATTATAGACAAATAACTCTCATTAGTTTTATCAACTATTACCGCGCCATTACCTTCTTCATAAAAGTGAGGAGATACATATCGGTTTTTAAGCATATCGTGATCAAAACCAATTAGATTTATCTGACTGTAACCCATGTATATAGCAATCATTATAGCCATTTGTGCAGTTGTGTTATACCCTAAAGTAACACTTGATAAGTGGAACTTTCTAGAAATAAATAAATTTTCAGGAATTACAGGGGCTATAAAATAAAAAGGACTTGAATGATTAATATTAGTATATTTCTTAATCTGATCATTTACTGAGTAGTGATACCAATAGCTCAAAGCATTGGTATTGTTAGATATCTCAATTTGATCTTCTCCCCAATGATCTGAATTATTAGGTTCACCGATACAGTGCGCCACAATATTGGGCTCATCTTTCCACGCACAAAGATCAAAATTATTCATAACAATAACATCTTTATTTTTAAGTTTAGTATGATTAAAATCATTTAATGAAGGTCCATTTCCTATAACAAACACTGTCTTTCCTAATTTAGTACCTTTAATTTCTTTATTCTTAAGTAATATTTTTCTATGAAATAAATATATAAATATAGCTCTAATCAGCCTTAAAAAATCTAAAAATATCCTTGGTATTATATAATTTAATTTCATCAATTAAACAGTTTTTGTTTTATTCAAAGAGGTATTACTTAAAAATCCAAGCAATAAAAATATTATCTGCATAAATGTAAATATTGGTAAAAAAAATAAAAGTTGTATATAAATTATAATCACTGAAAAACCTTTTAATGAAAAAATATTAAATCTAAATGAATTCAATAATACTTTTGGTAAAAATATTAAAGTACCAATTATTCCAGTTTCTAAAAGTAATTGAATTAATACACTTTCAGGAGTCATAAATACACCTAAATGTTTATTAACAAAGTAATTTGAGGAGTTATATCCATTGCCAAAAAATAATTGGATAATATCTAAATTAGTAAATTGTTCATAAAACATAATAAATATAGATGCTCTGTTAATTGCAGAAACACCCTCTGCTCCACTTGAAAACCTATAAAATAACAAATCTGAAATATTGTTAAATAAGTCCGAACTATTAAATAAAAAAATACAAGTCATAAGAATTGTTAAGCCAAAAATATATTTAAAACTAGTTGTACCTAACTGAAATATTAACAAAATTAACGCAAATACAATCACAATACGAGACCCAGATATTAATGCAGTGATTAAATTTAGAGTAACAGAAATTAATAAGGTTTTACTATTGCGAGATAATAAGACAATATATAATAAAGATGTTATCATAAATGGAGTCTCAATTGAATTTCCAAAAGAAAAACGATCATAGACATTTTCATAACCAGCTAATAGCATAGTTTCTTCATCTCGAAAAAAAGATACTGCAGAATATATATTTAGAAAAGCTAAACTGTATACTACTATTATTGAGGTATTTATAATGTCAATGCCGTATCTTAAAAATCTTAGTAAATTATTTTTTTTATTTAAAATTAAAGTAGATCCAAAAATAAAATAACAAATAGAACTAACTACATTTAAGAATATAATATAAGGTTTTCCTTCTATTTCATGAGATAAAATTAATATAAATAAAAAATAAACTATTCCAATTACTATCCATATAAAATTAGATTTATTTTTAATATTAAAAATTATCCAAATAGGGATTAGAATATATCTTAATGAAATTATTAAGTATTGAATTTCAATAATAAAAAAGTTCTGGAAAACTAAGAGAAAAGGAGTAAAGAGTAATATAAATTTTATAAAAAAATTTGACATATTATTAATTTTTATTTGCGGCTAGTAAATTCCACGGCATTTTAAAAACCCTTGAACTTATTATCCATGTAATTAAAAAGAATAAAATATATGTAATAAAAAAAGACCATGCAGCACCAGCTACTCCGTAATTTGTGATGGCATAATATGTTAAAGGGATTTTTATTGCTACAATTCCAAATGATATTAAGGATTGTAAATAAGTTTTTTTCACATAATACAAATAATTTGTAACCATAAAAAACATACCTTGAAATGTAAAACCAAATATAATTAAAAACGAATATTGATCTATACTATGATATTTTTGCCCAATAAAAATATTCAATAATAAGGGAAATAAAATAATTAGTGAAATCGAAATAAATATTATTGCTATAAAATACACGTATGTTATTTTAACAATTTTTCTTTTTAAGAATATATCATTTTTATTTAAGTTATTAAAAAGCCATGGAACAAAAGCATTATTGAAAGAGATAGTAATGATACTAATAATTGCACCCAATTGATAAGCAATAGTGAAAATTCCGGTTGCTTCAAGATCTATTAATTCTGTTAAAAAAAAACGATCGATTACTATCAGTCCAACTGAGCCAATTGCATGGGGAATAAGTGGAACACCAAAAGAAACCGCATAATTAATATCTTTTTTAGTAACTGTCCATTTAATATAATCATTCTTTAAAAGAATTATTAATGAGAAAATAGCTATTATTAAACCTGCGATCAATTGCCCAATAATTCTGGCTTCCCAGGTTAGTGCAACCACAAACAATAAATAAAGAGTTGCTGATAAACTTAATGCAGAATGAATAATTTGAAACAAGCCATAACTTAAAGCTTTCAACTTTACTTGAAATATAGCTAATAGTACTAGCAATAAAAACCTTAAGTATGCAAGGGTTACAATGAAAATTATATATTCTTTGGGGATTTTTGTTAAATTTGAAAGAGAATCAGAGTAGAACCAGAATATAAAACCTATTATAATTGCACTAGCAGTGCCTAAAAGTGTAGATGTGCCAGCAAATGATGAAAATTTAGAATTTTCTCCATCATAATACTTTCTTGCAATAGCTGCTTCAAGATTTAAACCTACAAATGGTAACACAATCGAAACTGAAATTTGAAACATAGCTATTATTCCATACTCAGAAGGTGTTAAAATTCTAGTTAGTAAAGGTAAAAATAGAAATGGAATAGCAGAATTTATTATACTTGAAAAAGTATAGATGCTAGATGATTTAAGTAATTTAGAACTTAATATAAAATTTTTTAACATTTAGGATTAGGTAAAAAACATTTAATCATTATTAATAAATAATAAACATTATAATTTCTAAAAATCACTTGTTAACAGGGATATGATATGTGAATTCCAATATTTTCCATCCTCATAACAATTATCTCGTAAAAGACCATCTTGTTTAAAATTAAATTTTTTAGCAAAAAAATCGATTTTTTGCTTATCAAATTCATATAATTCCATCCATAATTTATGTAGATTTAGATTGTCAAATCCATAATTTATTAATAATCCTGCAGATTCTTCAGCAATTCCATCATTACCTATATATTTCTCTTGATCACCAATATAAAATGAAAAGTCTGCAGATCTAATAATCCAATTAATATAAAGTAAACCTGCAGCACCAATAGGTTTTTGAGAATCTAAATCTACAATCGTAAACATATAGTTAATATGCTTCGTTTTTTGTAAATGTTCAAGCCACGCTTCTTGGTCAGTTAAAGATAGTTCTCTGACCTCTCTAAAATGTTTTCTGAATTCTGGTATATTTCTCCAGTCTCTTAAAAATGGTAAATCTTCTTTTTCAACTGCTCTTAATCCAACTTTCTTTCCTTTTATCATAACTTGACTATTTTTTTTGTTAAATGATCTCCTGCATCAATATCCATCAATAATTCTTTACCAATAAGATTAACTTTTTCATAGGGTTCGAAACCTCCCTCAGAGATTGGTCTTAAAGAAATAAAATCACTATCAATAAGTGTATGACCTTTTTTTAAATTAGTAACAACTCTTAAACATCTTCTTTGAACTAGTTTAGATTGTTCCTCATTTTTTTCAACAATCTTAACACCATCTCCTAGAGAAGATAATAATTCATATGACCTATCTACCATATTCCTCCAAGACCGTGGGTTCATAGCAAACCCATGGTCAGGGCCTTCTTGATTATTATCATCTGTAAAATGCTTCTCTATAACTCTTGCTCCTAATGCTATAGCTCCTAGAGTTGTGGCATGACCGGCAGTATGGTCAGACAAACCTAAAACAGTATTTGGGTAATCTATCGAAAATTGTTTTAAAACATTTAAGTTACAATAGTTATAGTTTTCGATGGACCCAGTGTAATTAGTATTACATTGCATTAAAACTAAATCTTGAGTCTTTTTAAGTGCCATTTTCATAACTCTTGAAACATCTTCATTCGTTGATGCTCCCGTAGCTATCAGGACAGGTTTATTTTTATCTAATATATAATCTATGATGTCTAACCAAGTTATGTCTCCAGAACCAATTTTATATAAATTTACGAAAGGATCCACTAAATCTACAGATTCAAAGTCATAAGCACTTGTAAAATAATCAATTCCCACCTTGTCACATTCCTCCTTAAGAATCCTTGTCCAATCTTTAGAAATACTAGCATCCTCATACACTTCAAAAACTGATTTTTTCCATTTTGATTGATGTGATAGTTTCCCTTTCATATTGTCAAAACCAGTTTTGCTTACAATTTTGTCTGCTTGGAAATTTTGAAACTTTGCTGCATCAGCTCCCGACTCTTTAGCTAAGTGAATTAATTCAATAGCTTTTTCAAGTGAACCATTGTGATTGGCTCCTATATCAGCTATAAAATATAACGAATTATCATCTATTATTTTTTTTCCTAGTTTAATTGTATTCATAGTGGTTTTTAATATTTAAAATTACTTCATCTAACGTTGGTAATCTTCTATTATATTTTTTTTGATAAAAAGTAGAATCAAGTGATTGATCATTTGATCTTTTAGCTCGATCTTTAAATGAAGAAATTAAACTTTTAGATAACTTCTTAGGTTGTATATTAAGTGTTTCTAGTAGTTTATTACCAAACTCATACTTACTGCATAATTCACCTGCGATATGGAGTGTTTCTGAGTTAATATTATTGTTATTTATTAAAAATTTAATTTCTGTTGCAAGATCCCATATAGATATTGGATTAAAACAAACGTCTGTAAATAACCCAAATTGTTTATCATTTTTTGCTGAGTTTATAATCCATTCTACAAAACCTTTTCTCTCTTTATTTATGTTTAATCCGACGATAGTTGTTCTAATAATTGTATAATTTCGGTTTACTGAAGTATCTAGAAAGAATTCTCCAAGCTCTTTTGATTTACCATATACATTTTTAGGAGAAACACAATGTTCTTCATTAGCCATATGAATAGATGAAGGAAATACAGCATCAGTAGAAATATAAATTATTTTTACATTATTATTTGTCACTTTCAAAAACTTCTGAACTGATATTCCATTTATATTAAATGCATCGTCAGGATATTCTTGGCAGTAATTGCCATTTGTTAATGCTCCACTATGTAATATAATATCTGGATCTGACCATTCAATTAGTCCTTTATAAGATTCTGATTTTAAATCAAACTTCTTATAATTAGTATGTTGTTCTTTAAAATTAGAATTCCCGGTTGCATAAACATTAAAATAATTCTTAAACTCATTTACTAATGTTGCTCCAAACATACCTGAAGCACCGGTAATCAGAACGTTCAACATCTATTGGTTTTTATATTCTTTTAAAGTTTTTCTTAAAATTTCTGCCTGAGTATAGGCCTCGTCTAGATCCCAATAATTAGTTTTCATGCAAATCATTCTCTTTTGTAAAAATTCTGCATTTGGGCACAATCCTTTTGTATACTTTTGGTTAATACCTTTCATATGCTGAATTTCTTTTTCAAATAATTCTTCTTGATACGTTAGTTTCCATGCAGCATAATATCCATCTCCACCATTTTTCTGAAAAAGATCTCTAAATCTATACCAATCAACTTCTGGATTATCTGTATTTAATATCATACTATAACCCCAATACGAATTCTTACAATAATCAGGTGTATGTTGTTTAGTGACTATTTTACTCCCAGATATAGCTTCGTCAAAAATTTCACCAACTTTAACCCTAATATTAACTAGCTCATCAATACGTTCTAGCTGACCAAGCATAACTGCTGATTGAACTTCTGACATTCTATAGTTATAGCCAACTGAAATATGCCTGTTGTATATAGGATCTTGAATATCCTTTCTTGTTATTTTCGCCTGTTTACCACTTACTCCTGCATAACCAAGTGAAGTAAATCGTCTAGCTATGTCTGCTAGTTCTGGATTATTAGTAGTAAGCATTCCTCCTTCACCACAACTGATATGTTTACTAGCTTGAAAACTATAACTAGAAAAATCTCCAAAAGTTCCAACTAACTTACCTTTATAATATCCTAAAAAACATTCTGCGTTATCTTCAATTAAAAATATATTATGTTCTTTACAAATTTCTAATATTTCATCATATTCAGGAGAAAGACCAAACAATGCCACTGTGATTATAGCTTTTGTATTTGGGGTAATTTTATCTCTTATTGACTTTGGATCGATATTATAGGTATTAATGTCTACATCTGCAAAAACTGGGATGGATCCATTTTGTAATACACATAATGAGGTGCTCGCCATTGTTAAAGGGGGTACAATAACTTCATCACCTTCACCAACACCTAATGCGTGTAAGGCAGTATGCATAGTGGCTGTTCCATTCACATGACTAATTGAATAATCATACTCAAAAATTTCGGTGAATTTAGCTTCCATTCTGTTTGTAAACAATCCATTTTTTGATGTGCTAAATTCATTATCTAATACTTCTAAAACATATTTTTTTTCTAAGTCTGTAATTCGTTTCATAATTAAATTTTATTTGTATAAATCACTTTTTTTTACCTCATTATTAATCTGCAATAATTGAGGGTTTTTATCTAATATTTGGTAGATGTCTTCAGTTAAAAAAATAGTATTAACATTAAATAGTCTATTATAAATTTCTATTGTAAACAAGTAATCGTCTTTTGTATCAATTGTCCATCTGTTATGGGACAAATCTTTGTCATTCTTAATATTGAATGTTTTAAAACTATTTTTATTTCTATGTATATATTGTGTTACATGTTCTTTTTCAAAATTAGAAGTTGAATTAAAAAATGATTTTGACAAAGCATCCATTGATAAAACCTCTACATCTAATCCTTCAGGAAAAGACACTGGATTATTATTACAAACAAAGTCATAGTTTTTATCTTTTATAATTTTAACGGCTTGATCAATAAGTCTATAATCTTTAAATGGATCATCTGCAGTAACTCTTATTATAATATCTGCGTTAAATTTTTTAGCTGTTTGATAGTATCTATCTAATACATTATTTTCAGAACCTCTAAAGTAATCGATAGAATTATTCAAACACCACTCTTCCACACTATTATCTTTTGAAGAAGATGTTGTTGCTATTACAATTTTATCAATTTCTTTAGAAGGTTTTAATCTATCAACCACATGATACAGCAAGCTGAAACCAGATAAATTACAGAATATTTTATTTGGTAATCTGGTTGAACCAGTTCTAGCTTGAACAATAGCAACTACATTCATTTTCTCCAATTTGCAGGGTTTAAAATTGTCTTATTTAATACATCAATTTTATCAACTTCACTAATTATACTTTTTGTAGTACTACCTTCGATGCAGTCGATATTACTTTTCAATTGACCAACATTGTCAACTCCTAATAAAACACCATCAATATATTCCTTTGAATACACATAATTCAATGCTAAATCATTCATTTTTTCTTTTGACACTAGATTATTTAATCTGTTTAAATCTATTTTAATCTCTAGTATATTACCAATTATTTTATTAGGATCTTTAAAAAACAACCCTTGTAAAAATACAGATCTAGTATGTATTTCAATTTCCATACTTTTTGCCTTTAACAATATTTTCTCTCTCTGATTACTATTGTCTAATAAATTAAAAGGCAACTGAATAATATCAATATGGCTATTTTTAAGAACTTCTATTATTTCATCATTAGAATGCAAGGAAACTCCAATTTTCTTTATCTTATTGCAGTTTCGCAACTCAATTAAACCATCTTTAAATGAAGAAAAATATTTTTTATAATCATCATAAGAATGAAACATATAACTATATAAATAATCAACACCAAGAATAGCTAGGTTATCATTTACTCTTGCAATAATATTTTCTGACAAATCTTTCCTATTAGGAGAAAATTTAGTGATAATATTAAATTTTCGAGAACTTACTTTGTGATATTCACCTATTCTACTTTGAGAGTCTCCATAAGCTTCCGCAGTATCTAATAACCTAATCCCTTTAATATAAGCAAAATCTAAAATTTCTTTTACTTTTTCAAATGAAGGTTTACCATCTTTATTATTTATTCCATAGTCAATTCCAAATTGAACTGTACCTAAGATAAGCTTGCTTTTCAAAATATTCTAAGGTTCAAAATTGATATCTACATGTTTGATTACTAAATCTCGAAGAGATTCTATAGTCTCCCATTCAGTATTATTTCCAGAATTGTATGAGAATCCTTCTGGAACGTCGACCCCTTTGAATTCTCTTTTGTAATCTTCTTTAGTAAATCTAGAATAAGGTGATTTCTGAGGTAATATTGCATAATATTTACCTAAATCTACAGTATTGTATGAATCCGAAGAAGTTATCATCTCTTCATGTAATTTCTCACCAGGTCTAATTCCAACTATTTTTTGTTCTAGCCTTGGTGCGATGGCAGTTGCAACATCAGTTATCTTGTAAGATGGTATTTTTGGAATAAAAACCTCACCTCCCCATGCGTTTTCAATTGCATTAAAAACCATTTCACAACCATCTTCAAGTGATATATTAAAGCGTGTCATGCTCGAATCAGTTATTGGTAAGAAAGATTCACCCGCTTTCTTTTTATTTAAGAAAAAAGGCATAACGGAACCGTTAGAGCCCATTACATTCCCATAACGCACAACAGAAAACCTAATATCTCTGCTTCCTTTAACATTATTAGCTGCTATGAAAAGTTTATCTGAAGTTAATTTTGTTGCACCATATAAATTAATAGGTGCAGCAGCTTTGTCTGTAGATAAAGCAATCACATGTTTTATTCCACATTGTAATGAAGCATCAATAACATTTTCTGCTCCATTAATATTCGTTTTAACACATTCCATAGGATTGTATTCTGCTAGATGAACGTGCTTCATAGCAGCTGCATGAATTACAATGTCAATTCCTTCAAAAGCTGTAATTAATCTTTTAGGATCTCTTACATCTCCTATAAAATATCGAATTGCTGGATATTTATCTTCCGGGAATTCTTGCCCCATTTGAAAATGTTTTTGCTCATCTCGAGACAAAATAACCAAACGCTTTACATTTGGATACCTTTCTAAAATTAGCTTTGTAAACATTTTACCAAATGAACCAGTACCACCAGTAATTAAAATTGATTTATTATTTAAATTTAACATTTTATTTATTTTTAAATTACTTTTTTATCTAGATAAAACTTCTTTGAGGTAGTTTATTTCATTTGTAAGATCTACATGAGAATTCCCGATAAAAAACCCGTGATAATGCAAGTGATCTGCATTTTCTAAGGTTTTATGAATATCATAATTAAAAAACTTCATTACATCATTTTTAGAAAAATCACCAGTAACAATAGGTCTTGAATCTATTTTATTTTTGGTAAGTAAATCAATAATTTTTTTCCTTTTTATTGATTTATCAATAATAATCAAAGAAAAACCAAACCATGAACTTTCACCTATTTCTTTTTGAATTAAGAATCTTTTATCTTCTTTAAATAACTTTACAAAAATTTCAGCATTTTTTCTTCTTTGATCAATAAATGAAGGAAGTTTTTTTAATTGTTCTATACCAATAGCTCCGCTCATTTCAAGTGGTCTCACATTGTAACCAGGCAAAACAAATCTGAAGGATTCTTCAAACCAATCATTTGATTTATCTGCAACATGGTTTTTATCAGGTAAATTCCTTGTCCAACCATGAGCTCTTAAACATAGTAAAATATGATAATACTCCTCATCATCTGTCAATATCATACCTCCTTCCATGGTAGCCATATGATGTGAGAAAAAAGTGCTAAATGTCCCCATTAAACCATGAGTCCCGCAAAACTTATCGTCGAATTTAGCCCCCATAGACTCGCAATTATCTTCAATTACCACAATATCTCTATTTTCTATTATATCATTAATTTTATTAAAATCATTTGAGTTCCCTAAAAGATTAACCACCATTATCGCTTTAGTTTTAGAGGAAACAGCACTTTCTAAATCATCTAAATTATAATTAAGTGTGTTCAAATCTATATCTACAAATTTCAACTTTAAGCCATATTGTTGTAATGGAAAATAAGTTGTTGACCAAGATACTGCTGGAACAATTATTTCATCGCCAGCTTTTAACTTCGGTTTTTTTGAAAAAAAAAGGGAAGCTACCATTAAGAGGTTTGCTGCAGACCCTGAACTACACATTACTGCATATTTTGATCGGAAAAATTGAGCAAATTTCTTTTCGAATTCCTCTACTTTTGGTCCCATAGAAAATTTATCTGTTTTTATAACGTCTTGTATAGCGTTAATTTCTAAATCATCCCAGGTGGATGTAGCCAATTTATATTCCATAATTTTCTAAATAAAATTCATATGTCTTTGTTAATCCTTGGTTAAGGTTATGTTTCGGTATCCATCCAATTTTTTTTTGTTTCTTAATTGAACAAAGCTTTCTTTTCATTCCTGAAGGCTTTGTTAAATCAAATTTAAAATCACCCTTGTATTTGACAACAGAGGCAACTTCCTTGTAGTAATCTAATATTGTATAATCGTAACCAAGGCCCACATTTGTATAACATTCTAACAAATCATAATTTATCAAACTATAATTTATAAAATCCGCCAAATCTTCTGCATACATAAACTCTCTTCTTGCACTCCCGTCACCCCAAATTTCTGCTGTTTCATTACTGTTTTTTGATAAATGAAGTTTTCTGATAACTGCTGGAATCATATGAGAATTTTTAGGATCAAACTTATCCCACTTACCATAAAGATTACATGGTATTATCGTTTTATAATCTAAATTAAACTCTTTTTTCGCAAATTCACAAAGTTTAGCTATGGCAATTTTAGCAATTGCGTAGCCTTCATTGGTTGGCTCTAATTCTCCAGTCAATATGTCTTTCTCCTCTAATTTTCGATCTAAATTCTTAGGGTACATACAAGAACTTCCTAAATTAATTAATTTCGGAATCTTATTAAAAATAGCAGCTTCAATTATATTAGATCCCATTATAAGATTTTGAGACAAAAAGGAATATGGTAATTCAATATTTACCTGAATACCACCTACGCGTCCAGCGCAATGAATTATAGCATCTGGTTTTTCTTTTTCTATATAATTTATTACTGAGTTCAAATCTAATAGATTTAACTCTGAACTAGATGGGTATAATAGTTTATGTTTAGTGTTATTATTTAAAAAATAAATTAAATTTTTACCAACCATACCACTCCCACCGGTAATCATTATTTTCATTATTCGAAATAGTTTAAAGTTTCATAGCCTCCATCTCTTAAATATTGATCTTTTTTCATTAACTTTATATCGCTCTGCATCATGTCTTTAACTAATGCTGGTAAGTCATATTCTAATTCCCAGCCTAATTTTGTTTTAGCTTTAGTTGGATCACCAACTAATAAATCTACTTCTGTAGGTCTAAAGTATCTTGGGTCTACATTTAAAACCTCTTTACCAATTTCGAGCTGATAATCTGGGTTATTACACTTAATTACAATTGCTTTTTCTTCTGTTCCTTTACCTTTAAAATCCAATTCAATACCAACATAAGAAAAAGCCATTTTCACAAAGTCTCGAATAGTAGTAGTCTTACCTGAAGCTATAACCCAATCCTCTGCTTTTTCTGCTTGAAGGATCATCCACATCATTCTAACATAATCTTTTGCATGTCCCCAATCTCTCTTTGAATCTAAATTACCTAAGAAAAATTTATCTTGAAGACCAAGAACAATTCGAGAAACTGCACGCGTAATTTTTCTAGTTACAAATGTTTCACCTCTAATAGGGCTTTCATGATTAAATAAAATACCATTTGCTGCAAACATACCGTAAGCTTCGCGGTAATTTACAGTTATCCAATACGCATACATTTTTGCCACAGCATAAGGAGACCTTGGGTAAAAGGGAGTAGTCTCGGTCTGTGGAACTTCTTGAACTTTGCCATATAATTCAGATGTAGAAGCTTGGTAAATACGAGTTGTTTTTTCAAGACCTAAAAGACGAATTGCTTCTAATAGCCTAAGTGTACCAATGCCATCAGCATCAGCAACATATTCAGGAATATCAAATGATACTTTAACATGTGACATCGCTGCTAGATTATAAATCTCATCAGGTTGGACCTCTTTGATTAATCGAGTAAGGTTCGTGCTATCCGTCATGTCACCAAAATGGAGAATTAATTTTGGATCAGATTTATGTGGGTCTTCAAATAGATGATCAATTCTGTCTGTGTTAAATAAGGAAGATCTTCTTTTTAAACCATGAACTATATATCCTTTTTTTAGTAAAAATTCGGCTAAATAAGCACCATCTTGTCCAGTTATACCAGTAATTAAAGCAATTTTATTGTTTTTATTTAAATTCATGACAATACTTAAATCAATTATTATTATTATTATTATTTAGATAAAAGCTCTTTTATCAAATTTAAATCATCTTCATTAGAAAGCTTTATACTTTCCAGAGGAGAAATATCAAAGAGCATTCGTTTGTTTCCTAATACACAAGAACGATCAAACTCATATCGTTCGATTAATTTACTTGTTTTCCAAATAGTAATTGCCCAATTTAAAATTTTAACTTCTTTATTTTCTTGACTTGGGCCTAATGCCTTAGAACTATCAAA
>Ga0209119_1001083_pt1 | contig 27438 bp, 29 predicted proteins | sample COG_03_FD_184747 | JGI IMG/M metagenome (GOLD analysis project Ga0209119, IMG submission 184747) | Pelagic Microbial community sample from North Sea - COGITO 998_met_03 (SPAdes) (version 2) | ecosystem: Environmental > Aquatic > Marine > Neritic zone/Coastal water | place: Helgoland, sampling...
ACCGCCGCCGCCGCCGCCGCCAGATCCATCACCGTAAAGTTTAAGATCATCAAAATAATAGGTATCTGTGCTGGTTGTGTTTAAGTCAAAGAAAATAACTAGCTTATTGAATTTACCACTATCGGCAGCTGTGAAAGGGAACGTTAATTCTTCCCATCCGCTAGTAACCGAAGTCGTGAAAAACTTTTCGACATTATTACCTGCATTTCCAATCTCTTCTAACTTTAATCTAACTTCTGTATTTGCTCTTGCTGACCATACTTTAATTTTTAAGCCTGTATTCGCAGTGAAGTCTAATTTAGCATCTAAATCATATTGATTATTATCCCAAGGATTATTATTCCCTCTTACCACTTGACCTACTTTACATGAGCTGTTTACAGTGTTATCATAATCTGGATTGTCTACCCATGAGAAACCTGCACCATCAGAAATGAAATCTGCTGTTGGATCGGATTGAAATGTCATATTTAAATTAGCTGCATCATAAGATTCCGATGTTTCTGGAGTACAAACTACTGGACCCGTTCCGGTTCCGTATAATTTTAAATCATCAAAATAATAGGTATCTGTGTTAGAAGCATTCAAATCAAAGAACATAACAATCTTGTCAAACTTGTCACTGTCGGCACTAGTAAATGCAAAACTAAGCTCTTCCCATCCACTTGTAACAGATGTCGTTAAAAACTTTTCTACATTATTAGCTGCATTTCCAATTTCCTCTAATTTAATTCTAACTTCAGTATTTGCTCTTCCAGACCATACTTTTATTTTTAAACCTTCATTGGCATTAAAGTCTAATTTTGCATCTAAATTAATTTGATTGTTATCCCAAGGGTTATTTCCAAGCTTCGTAATTTTTCCAACTTTACAAGAGGTGTTTGTTGCATTGTCAAAATCTGGATTGTCTACCCACTCAAAAGTAGCACCATCATCTGTAATACTAGCTGTTGGATCTGCCATAAAAGTTACATTAAAATCCGCCGCCGAAAGTGATTCAGCAGTTTCAGCAACGCAAGGCGCTGCAGGAGATTCGATTTGGATAATGTCATCAAAATAGAATGTTCCGTCTGTTGTGCCAGCGCCATCAACAAATAAGGTCAATTGTGAAAAACTTGCAGCAGAGTTAAATGTAAAAATAAGTTCTTCCCATCCCGTACCCATATGGGTTGCTGATGCTTCTGTATTTCCTGCAGTTCCCTCTTCAAATTTCAATAAAACATCTACTGGCGCACTTGCCCAGAAATTCATTTTTATCGACTTGTCTGTTGTTAAATCTACGGGCGCACCCAATTCGAAAAACATACCTTCATAAGTAGCACCACTATTAGTAAGCGCTCCAACATTAGATTCTACAGCATTTGTACCTGAAAGATCTGGATTCGTAAGAATTTCAAAGCTTGTTCCATCAAAAACAGTAGTTTCATATGTCGTGTTTTCTAGATCAAACGTAATTGGAAGTGTCGCTATTTCAGGAATTGAAATTGTAATTTCATCTGTAAAGATATCAAACGCTCCAGCTACATTGGATGATTTTAAGACAATCATATAAGTTCCATCTTGATACACATTTACCGGATTGATAAGTGCAGAGGTACTTTCATCTCCAAAATCCCATGCGTATGTAGAGGCATTTGTAGAGGTGTTGATAAAGGTTACGGTTCCCGTATTTACATTAATTGTATGCGTAAACCCTGCCTTTAGTTGTGGCAAAATAGCTTCATCATCATCACAACCAACAAAACTGATTGCCAAGATTAAGATCGAAACTTGTTTAATTTTTTTGAATAAATTTTTCATTGTCTTTTTTATTAGTTGTTACTATTGTTTATATACTCTTACGTAATCTACAAGCATGTTTTGTGGAAACGTCTCTCCACTATCAGGATTTCCTGGGAAATTACCGCCAACCGCTAAGTTGATAATAATATAAAACGGTTTATTAAAAACCCAATCCCCAGTGACATCTGTTGGTTCAACTGCTTCAATTGCAGGGGAATCTTCGGTTGCTTCAGCAGCTTCAACTCCGTCGTTTAGGGTGTAAACAGCATCGGCTGGTGTGACTACAATATCAGAAGGTGTAATTTGATTGTACAAGACGTCGTCTATATAGTAGTTAATGTATTCTGGACCCCACTCAATTCCAAATATGTGGAAATCTGCATCATAACGGTCGTTTCCTAAGTCGTAACTTTTAGTTACTTGACCTTGAGGATCTGTTAGACCAGAATAGCCAGGACCATGGATAGAGCCACTTACCTTTGTAGGTTCTTGTCTTCTATATTCCATGATGTCTATCTCACCACATTGAGGCCATCCGTCTACATCAACGTTTTCTCCTAAGAGCCAAAACGCAGGCCAAAGACCAGATCCGCCAGGGACTTTGATACGGGCTTCAAAACGTCCATAAGCTTGAGAAAATTTGCCTTTAGTTATCAATTTTGCCGATGTATGAGACGATCCATTATAATCCTCTTCAATAGCGGTAATTACTAACAGCCCATTCTGTACGGTTACATTTTCTGAACGGTCTGTATAATATTGTAGCTCATTATTACCCCAGCCATCTAAGTTTGGACCCGTTCCGATATCGAAATTCCAAATTTCAGAATTAGGAGCACCTTCTACATCAAACTCATCCGCCATGGTTAGGTTTGAAAACGTTGCAACGGTTTGGGTTTCGTCTGTATCACAACTATAGACTATAAGAATGCTTACTAAGCTGAGCGTTTTCAACAAAATCGTTGTTATACGCATTCTCTTTTTATTATTTTTATTCATTTTTATCTTGTTTAAATATTTTCTTAATTATTATTCTTTAAAGAAATACATGTTATCGATGTGTAAATCAGTTACATTAGAAGATTTTATCCTTTCGATGATGATCAGATTGACTCCTGTCTTATCCAACCCAGTTTCTGATGTTGGTCTAAGAGGAATTTTAAAGGTTTTCCATACGCCACCTGTTTCAAAGGTTGCATTGGTTTCAGTATCATTGATATCCCCTGTTTGATCAGACCATTGATATGTTTGACCACCAATACGCTGCTGTTGTAAAGTTGTCTCAGCAGTATTTTCATTCTTCAATACAATAAGCATATCAATATCAGTTGGCAGGACTACAGGCATTAATATATCAATACTAAAGTGGGTCATTTCCGAAATATCTAAAGGAGTTGTAAGTTTAGTACCCACAAAATTAAAGTTCGAAAACTTAATTACATCTTGTCCATCTATAATAATTTCACCTCCTAGCGTGGTTTGATAAGGTTCCCAATAGCCATTAAAATAATCTACAGGAATATTTTCATAAGTGTCACTAAAAACAGAAATTACATCAGCAGCGTTTCTAGTTGGGGCTGGTGCAAGTTCAAACTCACCGACGGCATTTATCGTCAAAGAGCCTTCAGCTTCGACACCTGCTAAACTTGCAGTAACTACTGCTGTTCCGTTACTAACGTTAATCACTCCAAATTCATCTACAAAAGATATGTGTGGAGCAGAAGATTTAAAATCAAAGTAACTAGGTGCTACGTTGACTGTCTTATTACGACCGTTACCTAAATTAAATGTTTGTGTGAGGTTTGATAATTCTAAACTAATTCCTGCAAAGACATCTTTAACAACATCTTCACCATTTTCAATAGCGGGTCTTAGTTGACCAATGGTTCCTAATTTTTCAAATTTTAATTCATCAATCCAAAAGGTGTAGGCATTGCCGCCTGTGTTTTGAGTCCCTGCTGAATACCAAAACAATCCTCTTTCATCAAACAACTTTGAAGCGTCTGGAATTGGGATGACGTATTTTTGCCAGTTGGTACTTAAGCTCAAATTTGTTTCATTGACTTGATATTTATTAAGACCAAAATCTTGTCCGAACCCTATTTCGCCAATGGCAACCCCTTGTGAAGCTTTCGCCCAAAAGGTTAAAGCATCGAATTCGGTAAGGTCACGTCCAGCACCATCAACTCTAAAAATAGCGCCTGCATAGGTTCCTTCTGGATCGTTTTCATTTGGCACATCAAATCGCATAGAAGCGGCACTTTCATAGCCTTCATTTTCGTCTACTGACCAAGCATCAGCTTTAGAGCCTAGGTATGGAAAGTAGAAATCACTCCCAAGTCCAATAGGAGAATCTGTAAAAATCTCGCCTGATTTTGCTAAGTGTGCAAATTCAATCTGGTCCGAAATATCTCTCTCACAACTCGTCATAACTACTAAAAGTAATCCCGTGAGGAGTATGATTTTTGAATACATAAATTTTATATTTTTCATTTTTACGGTTTTTTAGTTTCCAATATTAATATGTATGTATGTTCTAATTTCCCATTCGCTACCATTTCCAAAGCCAACGTTACTAATGGGTGGTACTGGAGGAAATGTATTCTCTGGTACAAAATTAGGCGAGTAACGTGGTGAGTTTTGATTTAATGAACGCCATGTACCTCGGATCCCAACTTGTGTGTTTGGAAGAATAAACCAATCCGGTTTTCCGACTGTTGTTGAAAAATCTAACATTAACTGAACTGGGAAGGTTAGATTAAAATCACGGTGGTAATCAAAAGGACCCCAGTCATTAAATTTGGCTGTATGTGTTACTTTTAGTTTGTTATAAATCAACCTTACATCACCTCCAAAGCGTTCGATTAAACGAGCATCGCTTCCATTTGCTTGCGCATTACCGGCATAAAGATTGGCAATAAATCCAAATTCTGGAGTTAGTTTAGATACGATCCGTGAATGTGCTTCCCACAAATCTTGTGCAGGTGCCGCATTTGGAAATGCAAAAGCAGTACGATTTGCTAAGAACCCAATAGCAGCATCTTGCGCAGTTGGGTGATGGCGGTAGATAAACCCTAAGTTAAAAGCAAACTCAGCATCTTCAGCTCGGTCGTTGTCCCATTCATACATCCATGTCCCAGGAGTTGGATCGTATGATAATAATAGTTCTCCAGCAGTTGTTTCTCTATTAGCTCTTACTGCAAACGGATCATCTTGAATATTTCTAAGACGTCCAGTGCCTGTGCCTAAATCATTTGGCATGGCATCTACAATTGGTTTTTGCCATAAAAAGTTAGGGGCAATTTGAAAATCGCCAAAGGTATATGTAAATCCAGAAAGGAAGTTGTTTTGATTTCCGCTGCCCGTATCTTTAAGCTTCCAACCTGTAAATGTTTGTGTTTGGTCTGCACCTCCGTTGGCTACTAAGCCCATGCTTGCGCCTTGTGCATACCATTTGAAAGCGCCTTTCTGATAGCTAATTTTTGCTTTAGCACCCCAGTTATCTTTTTCATTGACTTCGTCCGTGTAGATGATATAATTGTCTGTCGTGCCTTCCGCAATTTGAAATTCGCGACCGTTAAGAGGTTGCCCCCCCCAAATACCACCAACATCAAAAATAAAATCTCCAAATTTTCTAGTTGCATGTAATGTGACTCTACGTGTTTTTGGAAGTGGTACAGCAATAGAAGTCACAGCCTCGCCAACATCATCAATATCTTCGTGGTAAACGCCAGTCACGTCCCAATTTCCGAAGCGTTTGCCATACTTTAATAGTATCGCTGGGTTTGCACCCCACCATAGTTGCGATCCAAATGCGGCTTTTAATCCGCTTAAAGCGCCTTTACCATCAACTTCAATACCTAAAATTTCACCATTGTACAAATCTAAGTTTGGGCCATAGTTAGCTTCACGATACAATCCAAAGAAATCACCTTCATAACTCCAGTGGTAATGCCCTGTTCTGTAAAATCCTCTTAAATTAAAATCCTTAGCATTCCAATCAAACTCAGCATTGTATATTTTTACACGATTAGGGTCTGTAATTTCTACATTTCCATCATCTGTGTTCACCGCAAATGAACGGCCTGTATTTTCATAAAATATTTCGTCAATTGGATTCTCTGCAACATTACCAAGAATATTGAAATTAACATTGGCACGCAAATTAGACGTTGGGTTTCCTTCAACCCCTATATAATAGGATTGCATGTGGTCAAATCCAAGTTCATTTGGATAGCCATTTGCATCGGGTTTAGCGTTATCTGGTGTTGTAATTAAACTACCGCCCGTATTAAAGGTTGTAAATTCAGCTCTCAGGTTGCTTAACTTAATTTTTTCATTTCCCCCTAAAGCAGCTTTGTCGCCTCTAGCACGAAGGACTGCACTCATTAGTTCAATGTTTTCAAAGTGATTCGTTACAAATTCTGCATTCACGCCATCTTCATAAGGATTTAATTGGTGTGCCTCCTTTAAAGCATAATAAGATGCACGTGGATATAATGTATAAAGACCTCTAGAGTTTGTAGGGCCTTTGGCACAAATACCAAACCACTCTTCATTCATGTTATTTTCGCCTGGTGAAAAATCAAGTTGGTAACCTCCATTTGACCAAGATGCATTGTTGTCATGAACTTCTAAATTTTTAGTTTGCCCAAATTTCCACCAGCCATCACTAAACTGAAACGTGAATCCTCCAATTGCATTTTCTGCTTTCCCTAAGCCTGCTGCATTTTGGTAGATGTCTTTCCAGTTTTCGACCATATAATAGGCTTGCATTTTTTGGTCTTCAGCATTTTCAATCGCATTAAATGAATCTGCACCAAATTCAGTTAACATGATTGGCATGTCTAATTTATCTTTAACAGTCTGAAATGCATCAGTAAAAGAAGCGCCTCTGTACATGTTTGTTCCATAAACATCAATGTCTTTACACTCTTCAGCAATAATATCAATGAATAACACATCTCCATTACATATGGCTATTGGGTGAGAAGAATCAATTGACTTCATTTTAATCGCCGCATCATTCATTAACTTATACATAGGGCGTCCACGTTGTTCTCCTATGAAATCTCTTTTTTCTTCTTCATCTGGAAAATCTTCTGTTTCAGCACCTGCCCAAAAAAGACCATAATTATTTTCATTCCCTAATAAGAACATTAATAACCCTGGAGTATTTTTATATGCTTCAGCCATTGTAGTTACTTCAGAGAGTAACAACGCTTGCGTTGCTGGGTCTCTATAGTCTGTTACAACTTCCCATGCGCCGTTTACGGTCAGACCATAACGTCCAAACGAATGATTAAGTAAGGTATAAATACCATAATTCTCATAGATGTACTGTATCCACTTAGGCTGAACACCTGTATATTGTCTTATAACATTGACACCCATGTTTTTTAATAAGCCCATTTCTGCATCCAGAGCTGCCTTGATGACATCGTCTGATTGTTTCCATAAACTATAGGAGTAATTGGTGCCTATCGGAAAATAATCCCAATTCATTCCGTTGATCATGAAGTCTTCCCCATTCACTACTAATTTCATTCCTTTATCATCATTAATCACTGTCACTTTATCTGCCTGAGCAAAAGAACAAGTTGAGATTAGAAAAAGAATTAATCTTACAAAAGTGTTTCTCATAATATTATTGATTTGAAAGTTGATTTTTTACTAAATTTCTTATTCTATAAAGTTATGAGAAAGTATTGGATAAATATGGGAAAGCCGGCACTACAAAAAACATACAGATTAAAAAAAATATAAATTTAAGTTAGTTTGATAAAGTTATCTACTAAAAAAGTGGGTAATCAAGGTTTTACAAAAATTTGCTTTAGACTAAAACTACTTATAAAACACATCGATGTATAGGTAATGTATTGGTGATTAAATCCTCGTTTACGTCCTAAACATATATATTATAGCTAACTAAACTAAATAGTTGATTTAAATCATATATTTCATGTAGTGGAGAGTCTAGTAATCAAAACCCTTAATAAACGAAGATTCAAGATAAATTATTGTTTCTGTTCAACACAAATTAAGGTGCATTCTTCTCTTAATCTTAAAAAAATAACACTAAATATATAAGAAGTATAATAAAATTTAACGGGAGTAAATAAAAATAAAAATGATTGTATCTTTGAAAAAAAAATAGAATGAAAAAATACATCGCTGAAATTATAGGAACCTTTAGCATGATTTTTTGTGGGTGTGGCGCCATGGTAATCAATGAATATACGGGGGGCACCATCACCCACCCAGGAGTAGCCATCACTTGGGGACTCATTGTCATGGCGATGATTTATGCCTTTGGAGATATTTCAGGAGCACATTTTAATCCAGCTGTAACTGTTGGGTTTGCAATCGCTAAAAAATTCAGCTGGCACGAAGTGCCAAAATATATTGGTGCTCAGTTTTTAGGAGCGATCGCTGCCTCATTTGTTTTACTATTTCTATTTCCTGAGAGTGACTTAGGGGCAACTCTACCTACTATAGAACCCTTAAAAGTATTTATTATTGAATTGTTACTCAGTTTTTTCTTAATGGTAGTTATCATAAACGTATCCACAGGCAGTAAAGAGATTGGGCCGATCGCCGGAATTGCTGTTGGAAGTGTCATTCTTTTAGAAGCTATGTTTGCAGGCCCGTTAACCAAAGCTTCCATGAACCCAATCCGTTCTTTAGCACCAGCACTAGCGTCAGGAAATTTTACTCACTTATGGATTTATCTTACGGCCCCTTTTATTGGCATGTTTCTAGCAGTTATTAGTTGTAAACTTGTGAAAAGTGATAATTGCTGTGATGATAAATGTTAATATTTGTTTAATTATATAAATGATTTATTAAACAAAATGTATTTTTACACCATACAAATTATATGCTATGGCAAAAAAGAATACACTCACACAGAATACCCTCGTAAAGCTATATATGGCGTATGTTTTAGAACATAACCACGCCCCTAAATCAATCTATACCTTTGCAATATCTAACGGCTTTGAGGAAGCTGAATTTTATAAATTCTTTGCAAATTTTGAAACGCTAGAAAAGACCATCTTTAGTCTGTTTTTCACGAATACTATGGACACGTTAAAAGCGAGTAAGGACTACCCTACTTACGATTCCAGAAACCAGTTACTTAGTTTTTATTACACATTCTTTGAAAACTTAACTGCCAATAGAAGTTATGTAGTGTATGCACTTAACGGTAACAGCAACCAGCTTGAAGGTTTAAAAAAACTCAAGGGATTACGTGCTAAGTTTCTAAATTATATCGATCAATTAGACATCGAAGTTCTTCAAATTCAAAACAAACAACTCGAGCAAATTAAAGATAATGTTGTTCAGGAAACATACTGGATTCAGATGATGTTAACCCTGAAATTTTGGTTAGACGACACGTCTCCCTCCTTTGAAAAAACGGATATTTTTATTGAAAAATCAATCAATGCGAGTTTTGATTTAATCAATATCTCCCCACTTAAAAGTTTTGTTGATTTTGGAAAATTTTTAATTAAGGAAAAAATGAGTGTTCACTAATATGAAGTCAATCGATAGTATACCAACTTCAAAAATTCAACGTGCTGGGAAATTAGTTTCTACAGGAGCTAAAGTAGGTGTGAATTATTTAAAATATTACGGTGAAAAAATCACCAAAACAGAAGCCATTGCTAAAGAAAATTTAAATAAAAATAATGCTGAAGATATTTATTCAGGATTGAAACAACTTAAAGGAAGTGCTTTAAAAGTGGCTCAAATGTTGAGTATGGAAAAAAGTATTTTACCGCAGGCCTACGTTGATAAATTTTCGTTAGCACAATTTTCTGTACCGCCTTTGTCACCTCCTTTAGTCATTAAAACCTTTAAAAAATATTTTGGTGAACATCCAAATCAAATTTTTGATGAATTTGATTCGGAATCTGTAAATGCTGCAAGTATTGGCCAGGTTCATAAAGCAGAGAAGAACGGCAAACAACTGGCTGTTAAAATACAATATCCTGGAGTCGCCGATAGCATCAAATCCGATTTGGCTTTGATAAAGCCAATCGCTATAAAAATGTTTAATATCAAAGGAAAAGATTCGGATAAGTATTTTCAAGAGGTAGAAGATAAATTAGCAGAAGAAACCAATTACGATCTTGAAATTTCTCAGAGCAAAGAAATTGCAAAAGCATGTGTTCATATTCCTAATTTATTATTCCCTGAGTATTACGAAGACTATTCATCTGACCGCATCATCACCATGGATTTTATGAAAGGTGAGCACTTGTCTGAGTTTACGAAATACAACACAGATAAAAGCAAATCTAACCAGTTAGGGCAGGCACTTTGGGATTTTTATATGTTTCAAATACATACCCTCCGAAAAGTGCATGCAGATCCCCATCCTGGTAACTTTTTAATAAATGAAGATGCCCAATTGATCGCTTTAGATTTTGGATGCATGAAGTCTATCCCTGATGAATTTTACATTCCTTACTTTGAATTATCTGATAAAAAAATTATTGATAACCCAACGTTGTTTACTGAAAAATTATATGAATTAGAAATCCTAACGCCTACAGATACTCCTGAAGAATTGGTGTTTTTTACGGATATGTTTCATGAACTATTAAGTGTGTTTACGCTTCCATTTCATGACCCGATTTTTGATTTCTCTAACCCTGAATTTTTTGATAAAATTGCAAATTTAGCAGAACGCTACAGTAAAAGTACTGAGCTTCGAAAGTTTAACGGCAATCGAGGTTCTAAACACTTTATTTATATCAACCGCACCTTTTTTGGGCTTTATAATTTAATGTTTGATTTAAAAGCATCTACAGTAAAAATTAACCAATTTAACAATTACTAAATGTTACACCTTAGACGACAAGATTTTGATGATTTAGACCATGTTTACAGAATAAACATGATGAACAGTTGCTCGGGGTTTAAATCCGCAAACCTCATTGGGACTAAATCAAATGATGGCACTGCTAATGTGGCTGTTTTTAGTTCTGTAACCCACTTAGGGTCTAACCCACCCTTACTAGGAATTGTATTCAGACCGGTGTCTGATGTTCCTAGAAATACCTATGAGAACATCAAAGAGACTGGTCAATTTACGGTGAATCACATCCACTTAGATATTATCGAACAAGCGCATCATACGTCTGCAAAATATGCTAAAGGCATTTCTGAATTTGACATTACAAAACTAGAAGAAGAATACAAAAATGATTGGCATGCGCCGTTTGTAAAAGGGGCACCTATTCAAATGGCGCTCACCTATTGCGAGGAATATATAATCAAAGCGAATAACACGGTTCAACTGATCGCTGAAATAAAGGATTTGTATATAAAAGATGATATTGTAGAGCCGGATGGTTTTGTCGATTTAGCAAAAGCTAATGTAGTTGCCATCAATGGTTTAGATGGGTATGCGCTTCCATCTCTTAAGCAACGTATTGAATATCAAAGACCTAAGAAATAACGATTTTTAAGCAGTGAAAAAAGAATTCCTTCCTACCAAAATTTGTACCCAATGTCAACGACCATTTACATGGCGGAAAAAATGGGAGAAAAACTGGGAATCTGTCAAATATTGTAGTAAAAAATGCAGCAGTCTACGAAAAAAAACAGTGTAGTTTATACATGATTTTTGGGATGCGATTCTAACGTAAAACTAAGCATTCAAAAAACTACATAGCCTAACAAAAAATAGCTATAAACAAAATTATTCTAAATGAAAACACTTCGTCTTATACTTGGGGATCAGCTAAACTCACAACATTCATGGTATGAAACTGTTTCAGAAACAACCGTGTATTGTATGTTCGAAATGCGACAAGAAACGGATTATGTCAAACATCATATTCAAAAAGTAGTTGGTTTTTTTGCAGCCATGCGGGATTTTTCAAAACAGCTAGAGTCTCGAGGACACAGAGTGATTTATTTGACCCTTGACGATGCCTCCAACCTTCAGAATTTAGAAAAAAATCTTAAGTATATCATCGCAACTCATGGCATAGAACGCTTTCAGTACCAATCGCCTGATGAATTCCGTTTAGACACACAGCTCAAATCAATTTGCAATCAACTCACAATTTTATCATCCGAAATAGATACGGAACATTTCTACACAAAACGAGATGAACTTTCAGAGTTTTTTAAAGGGAAAAAGCAATTTTTAATGGAACGATTTTATCGGTACATGCGTAAAAAACATCATATTTTGATGGAAGGCGAAAATCCCGAAGGTGGCGAATGGAACTATGATAAAAGCAATCGTAACAAATGGAAAGGATCTCCAGAAATACCTCCCTTTTTACATTTTAAAAACCCAGTTGAAACGATTTTAAAAACAATAGATACTAGTAAAATTGAAACCATCGGACGTTTTGAGGAAACGTCTTTTTCGTATCCCATTAACAGAAAACAATCATTACAACAACTAGCGTATTTTAATCAATATTTATTAGTTCATTTTGGCGATTATCAGGATGCATTACATAGCGACGAAGTATATTTATTCCATTCGCGGCTCTCATTTGCTATGAATCTAAAGATAATTAGCCCTAAAGAAATTGTGGATGCAGTCTTGGCACACTATCGTGTTAATAGTGAAGAAATTTCAATATCACAAGTAGAAGGCTTTATAAGGCAAGTGATCGGATGGCGAGAATATATGCGCGGAATGTACTGGGCACAAATGCCCGCTTACAAAACGCTTAACACTCTTGACAACCATCATTCTATCCCAGATTTCTTTTGGACGGGCGAAACGAAAATGAATTGCTTAAACAAAACCATAAACAACTCGCTGGATAATGCTTATGCGCACCATATTCAACGTTTAATGATTACGGGGAACTATTTACTACTAACACAAACTAATCCCGATGAAGTCGATGACTGGTATTTAGGGATTTATATAGATGCTTTGGAATGGGTACAGCTTCCAAATACACGAGGAATGAGCCAGTTTGCAGATGGCGGGTTGATTGCCACTAAACCCTATGTATCATCGGGAAGTTATATTAATAAAATGAGTAATTACTGCAGTGGGTGTCAATACAATGTCAAAGAACGCTTAGGAGAAAATGCGTGTCCATTTAATAGTTTATATTGGAATTTTCTTGATGACAAACGCCCACAACTTGCCAATAATTTTAGAATGAAAATGATGTATTCTGTTCTAAATAAATTTTCTACAGACGAATTGATTGCTATGAAATTAAGAGCATCTCAAATAATTAATAGTCCTGAAAAATTTTAAATTATATAAAAAATGTTAATATTTGTTTAATTGTTATTTTAAATGATTGAACGTTGTGTATGTTTGATGCTTAAACAATAACATTGGTTCTAGATACAACATACTACAACAAGGAACACAAACAAATATTAGACAATTTTGTTGGTAAATCCTATACTTTTTTTGAAGCTATCAAACGTCGTGGTATAGGCTCAAAACGCATGATTGTTGATAAAGTGAGTCCTAATTTAAATTCTGTTTTAAACACTGTTTCTGATATAAATTATGCTAATATTGAAATGCGTAAAAAAGGCATTTTGATACATATCACAAAGGGGCACCAAAATTACACTTGGGCGATTCCATATTATCATTTAGTTTTTTATAAAACCGATGGAATGAGCATTCATGCACAAGGAAAATTCATTCATTTTAAAAAATCTAAAAGTTTTTTTGAAAATAAGAAATTTTTAAGATCTTTATTGGATGAGAAAATACTGTTTGATGAACATTATAAACTTCCTGTATCATGAGTTTTAATGTGATAGAGTTAGACCGTATCATTGAAATGGCGTGGGAAGATCGCACCACTTTTGAAGCTATTGAGCATCAGTTCGATTTGACTGAACAAGAAGTAATAAAAATCATGCGTACACACATGAAGCCTAAAAGCTTCCGTTTATGGCGCGCACGTGTTCAAGGAAGAAAAACAAAACATCAAAAATTAAGGTCTTTTGAATCAGGAAGATTTAAATGTACGAGACAACGACAAATAACACACAATAAAATATCAAAGCGCTAAAATAAAGTATGAATACTAAAGTTACTATAGAAAACGAAGATCAATTAAATGGCTTTTCAAATCACGAAATTGGAGATGACCATCTTTTTACAGGTTTAGAAACCCCTATGAAAAAAGAGGCCTTTAAACTAACCGACATTGAAAAGAAAAGCAAAATAGCAGTGTTGTTTGAAGAAATAATGGATGTTTTGGGTTTAGATCTTACTGATGATTCGCTTAAAGGAACTCCTGAGCGGGTTGCTAAAATGTATATTGATGAAATTTTTTCGGGATTAAACCCTAAAAATAAACCAAAAGTAGCGTTATTTGATAATAAGTATCAATATAACCAGATGTTGGTAGAAAAAGATATTACATTTTATTCCAACTGTGAGCATCATTTTGTGCCCATTATTGGTAAAGCACATATTTCCTACATTTCGTCAGGAAAAGTAATCGGTTTATCAAAACTAAACCGAATCGTACAATATTATGCCAAACGACCACAAGTTCAAGAACGCCTGACTAATCAAATTGCAGAAGAATTAAAAGGCATATTAGGAACCGAAGATGTAGCTGTTATTATAGATGCCAAACATCTTTGTGTGTCGTCCAGAGGAATCAAAGATGATACCTCTGCTACTGTGACCGCTTTTTATGGCGGCGCATTTAATACCTCAGCAAAAATTGCTGAATTACAAAATTATTTAAAACTATAACTATGGATGTTGTAAAACAAGCAGAAGCTTTTGAACTCAAACCACTTACGTTTAAAACAACAAGTGAGCGTATCGAAGCATCAAGGGAAGTCAAAGGATTAATACTAGGTGTGAATGAAATTTATAAAACCTCTAAGGATCCAAAATTAATGGATTTAATGAAACGCTTAACTGCTATAAAACAAAAAATTGAAAAACGTTTAAAAGGACGCCCACTAACCGCATGAAAATTATTATTATTATTGGAGGAAGTAAAGGCATCGGCAGAGCTATTACAGAAAGTCTCCTCTCAACACACCAAGTTGTCAATATTAGCCGTACGGCTCCAGAATTTCAACATGAGAATCTAACGCATTATTCTTGCGATGTCTTAGCTGACGACTTACCAGAAATAGAGGAAGCTGATGGATTAGTTTATTGCCCTGGAAGCATCAATCTTAAACCTTTTAATAGGCTAAGTGTCGATGATTTTAGAACTGATTTTGAGATCAACGTTATTGGTGCCGTCAAGTGCATACAGACATATACAAAAGCTTTATCTAAAAGTGAGGCAGCATCGATTGTTTTGTTTAGTACTGTAGCTACAAAGCTAGGTATGCCATTTCACGCAAGTGTTGCTACTGCAAAATCTGCAGTAGAAGGTCTAACAAAATCGGTCGCAGCAGATTTAGCTCCTAAAATTAGAGTGAATGCTATTGCACCAACAATTACGGATACGGAATTAGCGGCGAAATTTCTTAGAAATGAACGTATGATTGAAAGTACAATTCAGCGTCACCCTCTAAAAAAATATTTAGAACCCTCGGAAGTGGCTGCAATGGCTAACTATCTTCTTTCGGATGTTTCTAAATCAATTTCTGGACAAATATTTAATTTGGATTGCGGTATTGTATCCTTAAAACTATAAGCTTTGAGTTTTTTAAAATCAGTGGTTATATCCACTTTGTTTCTAGTTTCAATTTCATCTTTTTCACAAACAAAAACTAATACTATTATGTCCATATATAACATTGAAATTAACAGTATTGATGGCACAGCTATCGAATTAAAAGACTACAATGGAAAACATATTCTGTTTGTAAATGTTGCTTCAGAATGTGGTTTTACAGGTCAATATGAAGACCTTCAAAAATTATATGATACTTATCAAGATAAGTTAATGGTTATAGGAGTTCCTTGTAATCAATTTGGAGGCCAAGAGCCAGGGTCGTCGGAAGAAATTCAGACTTTTTGTAAAAAAAATTATGGTGTTACTTTTTTAATGACTGAAAAAATTGACGTTAAAGGAGCTAACCAACATCCACTTTACAAATGGCTAACAAACAAAGATTTGAATGGCATGAAAAGTACTTCAGTAAAATGGAATTTCCAAAAATACTTAGTAGATGGAAATGGTAATTTAGTTGATTATTTCTATTCAATTACAAAACCTTTAAGTAGTAAAATAACCCGCCAATTTAAATAACAATCATGTTTGGAATCTTTAAGAAAAAATCACCGATTGAAAAACTACAAGATCGGTATAAAAAATTAATGTCTGAATGGCATGAACTTTCAACCACAAACCGTTCTGCTAGTGATGCAAAATATGCAGAAGCGCAAGGATTATTAGATGAGATCGAAAAGCTTGAAGCCTAAATGAAATTTTATAAAGGTCTTCTTTTTTTTGTCTTAATTAATTTTAGCGCACTTGCTATTGGTGTTTTTCTGATGAATGATGGTCCTCGTTCCCAATGGTATAGTAGCCTTAATAAAGCACCTTGGTCTCCACCTGGTTGGGTTTTTGGGCTTGCTTGGAGCAGTATTATGCTGTTGTTTTCAGTTTACATGACTTTTTTAGTTAAAGAAATTAGGTCCAAAAAAATTATGATATTATTTAGTGCCCAATTTTTACTAAATATAGTATGGAATTATTTGTTTTTCAATCAGCATCTAATCTCTTTAGGATTATTAAACATCCTCTTTTTAACAATTTTAATGTTTTATTTTTTAGTTAATTTTAAACAGACGCTAAAAAGTAAAAGCTTCTTTGTACTCCCCTATTGTTTATGGTTAGTACTAGCCACTTCTTTAAATTTATACATCGCTTTATTTAATTAAATGAAACTATACCGAGTACACAAAAAACAAAATCTACCCATCAGTGTAGAGAAAGCATGGGAATTTCTTTCCAATCCCAAAAATTTAAAATCAATAACTCCAGAGTATATGAGTTTTGATATTATATCCGGCGCTGATCGACCTATGTATGCTGGTCAAATTATTCAATATATTGTAACTCCTCTTTTAGGTATTAAAACCAAATGGGTTACTGAGATTACACACCTTGAAGACCAACACTATTTTGTGGATGAACAACGCTTTGGACCTTATGCGCTTTGGCATCACAAACATTTTATTAAGGCGATTGATGGCGGCGTAGAGATGGAAGATATTATAGACTATAAAGTCCCAATGGGATGGCTTGGTCAACTTGTACATCCTTTTTTAGTTAAACCTAAATTGGAAGAAGTTTTCGCTCACAGACAAAAAAAGTTAATTGAATTATTTGGAGATTATTAATGAAAAAAACTGTTTCTATATTCTGGTTTAGAAGAGATTTAAGGCTGCATGACAATCATGGATTGTATGAAGCTTTAAAAGCTGATTCCGCTGTACTTCCTATTTTTATTTTTGATACGGCTATTTTGGATGCTTTACCAAAAAATGATGCAAGAGTTGAGTTTATTCATCAGCAACTCACAACTATAAACACTCGCTTACAAGAACATGGTAGTGGCGTGTCCTTATATCATGGAACTCCTGAAACTATTTTCGATCAACTTACAAATCAATACGACGTGAATGCCGTGTACTGTAATCATGATTATGAGCCTTATGCCATTGCAAGAGATCAAAAAATATCAGACATATTAGCATCAAAATCTATTGGATTCAAAACGTTTAAAGACCATGTAATTTTTGAACAAAATGAAATCACCAAAGATGATGGACTGCCTTATAAAGTTTACACACCTTTTTCAAAAAAATGGTTAGCAGCCTTTAACGGTGGACATTGCGATAGCTTTGCTTCAGACAATTTACTCTCAAATACCTGTAAGTCTGCAGACTACACTTGGATTGATTTGAATGACATGGGGTTTGAACCGAATTCCGTTAAAATAGTTCCTTATAATGTTGAGAGTAACATCATAGAAAATTATGAAGCCACCCGAAATTTTCCTGCGATTAATGGGACATCTAAGTTAGGGCCTCATTTACGATTTGGAACGGTAAGTGTTCGAGAAATAGTTTTTAAAGCCATTCAACATGAAAATAACACATTTTTAAAAGAATTGATTTGGCGAGAATTTTTTATGCAAATTCTATGGCATTTCCCACATACAGTCACTCAAAGTTTCAAACCTCAATATGAAGCTATAAAATGGCGAAATAACTCTGAAGAATACAAACAATGGTGCGCTGGAAATACGGGGTACCCACTTGTAGATGCTGGTATGCGCGAATTAAATCAAACAGGATTTATGCACAACCGTGTGCGTATGCTTGTTGGGAGTTTTTTATGTAAACATCTTTTAATTGATTGGCGATGGGGTGAAGCTTATTTTGCCGAAAAACTCCATGACTTTGAATTGTCTAGTAATGTGAGTAATTGGCAATGGGTAGCCGGATGCGGCGTCGATGCAGCGCCTTACTTTAGGATATTCAACCCAACCACACAAGTTACTAATTTTGACAAAGAGCATACCTACATTAAAAAATGGGTGCCTGAATACCAAGAACTAACATATACTAGTCCAATGGTTGATCATAAATTTGCAAGGGAACGGTGTCTTACAACTTACAAGGAAGCTTTAGGGAAAAATTAAAGTTTCTTGACATATTGGGTAATCAGTACAATATGTTTTCCATCTACTTTACCTTCAATATACGTTTCATTTTCATGATCTAAGGAAATACGTCTAACCGCTGTACCTTGTTTGGCAACCATGCTAGTGCCTTTGACTTTCAAATCTTTAATAAGGACTACATTATCTCCAGCTTCTAAAATGACGCCATTTACATCTCTATGAATCAATTTAGTTGCCTCTTCCACTCCATCACCGAGTGCTTTAGCCCACTCCAATGGTTCTTCATCCAAATACATCATATCTAATAAATCTTGAGACCAACCCGCAGATAGCACACGATTAAGCATTCGCCAAGCAATGACTTGCACAGGAAGAAACTCACTCCACATACTGTCGTTAAGGCAACGCCAATGGTTTGGTGAAATTAAATTAGAATCTTCAATTTGAGAAACACAGGTTTGACAGGCATAAATACTGTCAGTAAGATTTATTTTCTGAGAAGGTTGAACAGTATAAATAATTAAATTCTCTGTGGCTTTACAAAGCTCACAACTGTGTTGACTACGGTCTTGAAGGTCTTTTTCTAAATTCATAAGATATATTGATCATTGCTATAAAACACTCCTAATGTTAATTAAAAAGTTTTAAGATTCGATACGTTCTATTTTTGCACCTATAGCGCGTAGACGGTCATCAATATTTTCGTATCCACGGTCTATCTGTTCTATATTATGAATTGTGGAAGTGCCTTTTGCAGAAAGTGCCGCAATTAACAAAGAAACACCTGCTCTAATATCAGGGGATGTCATGGTGGTTGCTTTTAAACTGGATTTAAAATCATGCCCAATTACAGACGCACGATGGGGATCACAAAGAATTATTTTTGCACCCATATCTATTAGTTTGTCAACAAAGAACAAACGACTCTCAAACATTTTTTGATGAATCAAAACACTCCCTCTTGCTTGCGTCGCAACGACCAATATAATACTTAACAAATCTGGCGTAAATCCAGGCCAAGGCGCATCCGAAATTGTAAGGATAGAACCATCTATATAGTTTTGTATTTCATAGCCATCAGTGTGGGCAGGAATAAAAATATCTTCTCCTTTTCTTTCAATGGTAATTCCTAGTTTTCGAAACACATTTGGAATCACGCCTAAATCATCCCAACTAACATTTTTGATCGTTAATTCGCTTTTTGTCATCGCAGCCAACCCTATCCAGCTCCCTATTTCAATCATATCTGGTAACATGGTGTGTTGGGTACCACCCAGTGTTTTAACCCCTTCAATGGTTAACATATTTGAGCCTATTCCAGATATTTTCGCACCCATTCTGTTGAGCATTTTACAGAGTTGCTGTAAATATGGCTCACAAGCAGCATTGTATATCGTAGTTGTTCCAGTCGCTAACACAGCTGCCATCGCTATGTTGGCGGTTCCTGTGACGGACGCTTCATCGAGCAACATATAGGTTCCCTTTAACTCTTTAGCCTCTACGCCATAAAAATGATCTTCACGATTATATCTAAAGTTGGCACCAAGTTTAATAAATCCTTCAAAATGGGTGTCTAAACGTCTTCGACCAATTTTGTCGCCTCCAGGTTTTGGGATATAGCCTTTTCCAAATCGTGCCAAAAGCGGCCCAACAATCATAATTGATCCTCTGAGTCCTCTCCCATCCACCTTAAAAGCTTCCGTTTCTAAATAGTCTAAATTTATTTCATCAGCTTGAAAAGAATAACTCCCTTTAGCTAATTTCTCAACTTTAACGCCTAGCTTCCCTAATAAAACAATAAGCTTATTCACGTCAATAATATCAGGAATATTGTGAATTGTAATTTTATCAGGGGATAATAGTACAGCACATAAAATTTGAAGAGCTTCATTTTTTGCGCCTTGAGGTTGTATGGCTCCTTTTAATTGGTGGCCGCCTTCAATTTTAAAAGTTTTCAATAGAGTGTGATTTATATTAATTAATAGAAGTCGTAAGTTCTAACCAAAAAATAATGATTAGTAACGCTTTCTATTTCTTTGTTGATTGTTCTTTTTTGCTGGCTTTTTATGGCTTGTAAATTTACGTTGTACTTTTAGTAAGCTTGAAACTTCGCTTAAAGCTTCTTTACTATCTCGTAAATCAATTTTACCACTAGACAATTCAAATAAATGACCAAAGATTACGACATCTTCAACTGTATCTTTATTCCAATTTAAGAATGATTTTTTCATGTGATTGGCTATGGTATATTCCAAACCTTCTTTCATTTCTCCTGCCTCCCAAGTGTTGGCGACATCAATCATCGTTTTGATGTTGTTGCCATAGAATCGATATTTAGGGAAGTTCTGTGGATATTTTAAAGGTTCTGGACGAAGACTCATCATTTCTTCAGTTGGTTTTTCAAAAGGAGATTCTGCATCTAATTTTAAATCTGACATAATAAACAACTGATCCCATAGTTTATGTTGAAAATCGGGCACATCTCTTAAATGCGGCTGCATATTACCCATCACCGAAATGATTGCTTTTGCTAAACGATTTCGTTCATCTTTAGATTCTTGAGCAACAGCATGATTTATCATTTTCTGTAAATGTCTTCCGTACTCAGGTATGATTAAGTGTTCACGCTCTGTATTATATTCTAGTTGATCTGTTAACGCTGTCATTTAGGCAATCTTTGGTTTAATTAATTAAGTGTTTGCAAAATACAAAAAAATAGTGTCAGTTTAATAGTATTTCAGAAGTTGATTTAAAGCAGAATGACTAAAGTGATATAACGCCTTCTACTTGACTTCCAACCTCTTTATATTTTTCTATGACCATATCAGGATTCTTCATGACAACATTTATAGAAATACTAGTATAATTTCCGTTCTTTGAAGCCTTCGTTTTTATAACGGCTCCCATATTATCAAAAATAGTATCAATTATTTTAATTTTAATAGGATCTGATTTAATGATAAATTTATACAAATATTCTGAAGGCCACATGGAAGTATCATATAGTTTATCCTTTAAATTATTATAAAATTCTTCTGGGCTTGAAGGTTTATCCATTGTTTTAATCTAAGATCACAAATATACATTATATCTGATTTTTTATTTCCCTTTTAAATCACGAATTTTACAAGAAATAAAAAAAAGCTTGAATACACAAAAAATAGCACTTATTGGCGGTCCAGGAACAGGAAAAACATCCTTAATCAACGCTCTAAAAGCTAAAGGATATCCTTGTATGGATGAAATTTCCAGACAAATTACTCTAGAAGCTCAAGAAAAAGGAATTGAACAATTATTTTTAGAAGATCCTTTGTTATTTAGTAAGCAGCTATTGTTGGGGCGTCAAAAACAGTTTTTAAGTGCCGAGAATCTTTCTGATGGTTTTGTGTTTTTTGACCGAGGTCTTCCCGATGTCGTTGCGTATTTGGACTATTTGGATAGCCCTTACCCAAAATCATTTAAAACAATTTGTAAAGAACATATATACAATCAAGTATTTATTTTAAAACCTTGGAAAACTATTTATGCACAAGATAACGAGCGCTATGAAACCTTTGAACAAGCACTTATTATTCACGATTTTTTGGTTAAATCCTATACTGAATATGGATATACGATTATTGATACACCCTTTGGAACGATTGATGAGCGCATAGACTTTATTGAAAATCATTTAATGCCAAATGAATGAAACATCCAATTGAACTATTGGAACACTATTGGGGCTTTTCTGAATTTAAGCCACAACAAGAAGCAATTATAGAAGCCGTTTTAGAGAATGAAGACTGTATTGCGCTTTTACCTACAGGTGGTGGAAAATCAGTTTGTTTTCAAATTCCAGCACTATTGAAAGAAGGAATTTGTATTGTGGTCTCTCCATTAATCGCACTAATGCAAGATCAAGTTAACACCTTAAAAGATAAAGGGGTTAAAGCCATGGCTCTAACGAGTGGATTCAGTTATGAGGATATTGATCGTATGTTAGATAATTGTATTTATGGAAATTATAAATTCTTATACCTCTCCCCAGAACGATTACAACAAGATTTAGTCCAAGAACGTATCAAGCAAATGAATGTCAATTTGATTGCTGTAGACGAGGCACATTGTATTAGTCAATGGGGGCATGATTTTAGACCTGCTTATCGTGAAATTAAATTAATAAGAACGCTTCATCCAACTGTCAATGTGATTGGACTTACAGCCTCCGCCACTACTAAAGTTGTAGAAGACATAAGTATACAACTGGATTGTATTTCACCGAAAATTTTCAAAACCTCGTTTCTACGACCTAATTTGGCCTATTTGACATTGGATTGCGAGGATAAATATTTCAAAACAGTTCAGATTTTAAAAAAATATTCTGGAACCTCGATCATATATGTAAGAAATCGAAAAGCAACACTAGAAATTTCCAATTATTTAAATAAAATAGGAATTATAAGTGGCTACTATCATGGTGGTTTAAACGCAAAAGAAAAAAACACTCAATTTGATCGTTGGACAGCAAATGAAAATCAAGTAATGGTGGCTACCAATGCCTTTGGAATGGGCATTGACAAGGCCAATGTACAAACCGTCATCCATCATAATTTACCCGAAAGTTTAGAAAGCTATTATCAGGAAGCAGGGCGTGCAGGACGTACTAATGAGAATGCCTATGCAGTGATACTTCGAAATTCCTCTGATGTGACGGATTCTAAAAAGCAATTCATCAATGGCTTAGCTGATATTCCGTTTTTAAAAACTGTGTATAAACGGCTCTGTAATTATTTTCAAATCTCCTATGGAGAAGGGGTCGATTCTTCGCATAGCTTTAACTTTAAGTTGTTTTGTAACACCTATAAACTACCTTCGATACTAACATACAACGCGCTTAAAATATTAGATCGAACGAGTATCATTTCGTTGGAAGAGCGGTTTAAAAACACGGCTTTTGTACAAATAAAAATTGGAAATGCTGCGTTATTCAACTACATCGAAAAGCATCCCAAACAAGCACTTATTATAAAAATTATCTTGAGAAGTCACGAAGGCGTTTTTGACCATTCTACAGAAATTTTTACACAAGTAATCGCCAAAAAAACAAAGCTCTCAGAAGAGGATGTAATAGCGCAATTAACAGCACTAAATGCCTCAGAAATCATTCAATTTGACGCCTCTAAAACAGATGCGCAAATCACTTTTATTGAACCCAGAGAAGATGATAAAACAATTCATAGAATATCAAAAATCGTCACTCAACAACACGATTTAAAAAAAATACAATTACAATCTGTATTTGATTATATTAAAAATGATGGCATTTGTAAAAGTCAAAAATTACTGTCTTATTTTGAAGAAAAAAATTCAAAACACTGTGGAATTTGTTCAAGTTGCTTAGCACGGTCAAAAAATAATTCGCCCTCAAAACATCAAGAACAAGTACTTTTAGCTTTATTAAAAACAGAACCACTTTCATCTAGAAAACTTGAAACATTAAGTACCTTTGATCCCGATACATTAACAACGATACTTACTTCACTTTTGGAAAGAGAACTAATTGAACTTACTGAAAGAAACACATACAAACTCAAAGCGTAATGAAAAAAGAAGATATTAGAATTGTGTTTATGGGCACTCCTGAATTTGCGGTTACTATATTAGATACTCTTTTACAAAGTAATTACTCCATTGTCGGCGTGATAACTGCACCTGATCGCCCTGCAGGTCGCGGGCAAAAAATTAGTGAATCGGCTGTAAAAGTGTTTTCTAAGCACAAGGGATTAACAGTTTTACAACCCACAAATCTAAAAGATGAATCGTTTTTAAGAGATCTAAAAGCCCTAAATGCTAACCTTCAAATCATAGTCGCTTTTAGAATGCTCCCTGAAATTGTATGGCAAATGCCAGCACTAGGAACCTTCAATTTACACGCCTCATTACTCCCAGATTATCGTGGAGCTGCTCCTATAAACTGGGCAATTATTAATGGTGAAAAAGTAACTGGGGTAACCACTTTTTTTATTGATGAAAAGATCGATACAGGCGCCGTGATTTTACAATCAAAAATCGATATAAATTCTACTGAAAATGCAGGGGAATTACACGATAAGCTTATGCATTTAGGGGCCGACTTGGTTTTGCAAACCGTACAATTAATTGAAGTTGGCGATGTAAAAACATTCACTCAGCCTTCTAAAGAAACAAAAACTGCTTACAAATTAAATAAAGACAACTGCAAAGTGGACTGGAATGCTTCAATGCATTCTATTTACGATCAAGTTCGAGGACTCCATCCCTACCCTGCGGCTTGGGGACTTTTATCCAATGGTGATGGCCTTTTAAATATCAAATTGTACGAAGTTCTTAAACACCAAGAACCGCACGAATTTGAAATTGGAAAACTGATTGTATCAAAAAAAACAATTAAAGTCGCTGTGAAGGGGGGGTTTATTGAATTAATAAAATTTAAATTTCCTGGCAAACGTAAAATGGATGCGGTATCTTTTTTAAATGGATTTACCTTTCATGAAACTGCTAAAATGCAATAAATTAACAACTAAACAATGAAAAAAAACGACCTTATAGAACACATGGCTGTAGCGGCTGGAATTTCTAAAGCATCCGCTCAAAAGGCCTTAGAAGCATTTTTAGAATCTACTTCTAAATCACTTCAAAACGGCCACAAAGTGTCATTAGCTGGTTTTGGGACTTGGTCGGTCTATGAACGTTCGGCACGTATGGGACGCAATCCAAAAACCAATGTACCTTTAGCGATACCAGCGAAAAATACATTAAAATTTAAGGCGAGCTCTCAATTAATAAATAGACTGAACTAAAATTCACTGACTCTGATTTCTGCTCAGTGTCTCAAGAATTAACTTATTCAAAAGATCCTATTAAAATAGGGTTTGAAATAAAGCATCAAAATCAACTATTTAGTTTAAAATAAATTTACTATATTTAAATTATAATTTAGAGCTAAAGATGTCAAATATCTATTTAAAAAAAGGTCATTTATTAATTGCAGAACCATCTATTATTGGTGATATGTCATTTAATAGGTCTATTATTATTATTGCAGACCATAATACGGAAGGCTCTATTGGGTTTATTTTAAATAAGCCCTTAGATTTTACACTTCAAGATTTAATTCCCGAAATTGAAATACCATACAAGGTCTATAATGGTGGTCCCGTAGAACAAGACAACCTTTACTATATTCATAAAATCCCTAAACTTATCCCTAACAGCATTGAAATTTCACAAGGGCTTTATTGGGGTGGGAATTTTGAAAAAATCACCGAGTTGATTCAAAACAATGAGCTTGATTCTAATGACATTCGGTTTTTTCTTGGGTATTCAGGTTGGGAAACAAATCAATTAACTTCCGAATTATTAGCACACACATGGATTCTTTCTGAAAATATTTACCGTAAAACTATTATTGAAAAAGTGAATACAAGTTTTTGGAAAGAGAAAATGCTCGAATTAGGTGGCGATTATACTATTTGGTCCAATGCTCCCGAGAACCCATCTTATAACTAAGACAGTCTTACAGACATATTTAGCTTTGCTAAAATACTTTGACTCACTGTTGTAGTAAACGTTTTTTTTCTAAATGCTGTGATAGGTTGGAGTCCTTGAATAACATTAGTCACAAATAATTCATCTGCCTTTTGTAATTCAAAAGGTGAAATTGAAGCTTCTTCGTAGTCGTAATCTGGAATTTTTTTTAAAATTTCTATTATTTGCTTACGCATAATTCCTTTCAAACACCCATCTTCTAAAGGCGGTGTTTTAATTACATTTCCTTTTACCAAAAATAAATTACCATTGAGGGCTTCAACAATGTTTTTATTAGTGTTTAATAATAAGCAGTTATTATACTGATTTTCCTTCGCGTATACGCTTCCAAGAACATTTAGTACCTTATTATTGGTTTTTAAAGTCGACAGAAGCCCTGGAGCTACATAAAAATCTTTAAACAACTCTACTTTATACTCTGAGCTGTTTAATAGGTATAGATCTGATTCTAAAGGTTCTGCAGTTATAAAATAGGCGACATCATTGGTTTGAGGTGTATAAAAACCGCCCTCTTTTCTAAAAACAGTAAATTTAATTCTAAAAGAATTTGAACTTGAGTCTTGGTGTTTTAGCAACTCTAGAATTTGAGCTTCTAAAAATTCTGGCGTGAATGACATTGGAATCTCCATTCTAAGGATGCGCATAGAGGCCATCAATCGAAAATAATGATCTTCCCAAAACAATAGTTTTCCATTTAAGGTTTTAATGGTTTCAAAAAGTGCATCGCCATAGGCTAACCCTCTGTTAAATACTGAAAGTTTTGCTTGCTGTTTTGAAAGTAATTCGCCGTTACTATTTATCATAAAAAAAAGTCCTGAGTAAACAGGACAAATATAGTTTAAAAAATAAAAAAATCTAGGAAGACCCTAAAACTTGCTTAAGATCAGATACTTGATTTTCCCAAAGCATTTTAGCTTCTTCTACTTCACCATCCTCGGCAAAATCCGTAATCATTAATGACACATCTTTTGTAATGCCATCTACTTGAATTCGAATTTCGAAAAAAGAATTATCTTCTTCACCATCTTGCCATTTGAACTTGATACGCTCACCATTTTTTTTCGTTACTAATTTAGCTTTCTCTTCAGAGTCATCCCAAATAAATATGAATAACTCGCCTCTAGAATTTACATTATCTGCAAACCACTCTGACAATCCAGAGGGGGTTGAAATGTATTGATACAGTAATTGCGGGGAGGCTTGTATAGGTATTTCTAACTCAAACTTAGTTTTATCGCTCATTAGGAATTTTAAAAATTAAAAAATTCAATATATACAATAATTAGATACTTCTATAGGGAATTTTAATTTTTTTTAAAGGTGTATTTATTTGTGAGGCGGTATATTGTTTTTATATTTGCAGCCATCTAAATATGGCGAGGTAGCTCAGCTGGTTAGAGCGTCGGATTCATAACCCGGAGGTCGCGGGATCGTGCCCCGCTCTCGCTACTAGATAACCAAAAGACTTTCAAGAAATTGAAGGTCTTTTTTTTTGTA
>Ga0209119_1001085_pt1 | contig 27433 bp, 25 predicted proteins | sample COG_03_FD_184747 | JGI IMG/M metagenome (GOLD analysis project Ga0209119, IMG submission 184747) | Pelagic Microbial community sample from North Sea - COGITO 998_met_03 (SPAdes) (version 2) | ecosystem: Environmental > Aquatic > Marine > Neritic zone/Coastal water | place: Helgoland, sampling...
CCTTCATCCCACGCTCTAAAATGAAGCCTTTGATTTTATTATCATGAGCATCTGATTTTGCCCAAATTATGAATATGTCAGCAATTGGTGAGTTTGTAATCCAGTTCTTTGCACCTGAAAGTAAATATCCACCATCCACTTGTTTTGCTCGTGTTAGCATTCCCCCAGGGTCTGAACCATGATCGGGCTCAGTAAGTCCGAAGCACCCAACTAACTCACCAGATGCCAATTTAGGCAAATATTTATTGCGTTGTTCATCATTTCCATAAGCAAAAATCGGATGCATTACTAAAGACGATTGAACTGACATGGCAGAGCGATATCCGCTATCAATACGCTCTACTTCGCGAGCAACTAATCCATAGGATGTATAATTAGCTCCAACACCACCAAACTCTTCTGGAATAGTTGAGCCAAGTAAGCCAAGCGCACCCATTTCATTCATGATTTCTCTGTGAAATATTTCATTGCGATTAGCTTCAATTATGCGTGGCAAAAGCTTATCTTGGCAATAAGCTTTTGCGGTATCTTGTATCATGCGTTCTTCTTCGGTGAGCTGATCTTCCAATAAAAAAACATCTTGCCAATTGAAATTAGCTGGTTTTGATCTTGCAATTAATGGAGTATTTGAAGTCATATTTGAACTTTCTTTCATTATGATGTTTGTTAGAAAAAATTAAAATTTAAATCAAATTATTCATATTACTTTTTACAACTAATTTAAGCTAATTATAAAGTGTTTTATAAGGTTTATTATGTATAAATTAATTATAGTTAAAAGTTACTAATAATATATACTGAAATGTATAATTTTTTATAACAAACATCATAATGAAAGAAAGTTCAAATGTTACTTTTATGTATTAGAGTGATACTCTATAGTGATAAATTATAATGTATAAAACGAAAGTAATTATTTAAAATGAAGATTGTTGTTGTAGGATTAGGCTATGTAGGTTTGTCTAATGCAATTTTATTATCACAATTTAATGAAGTTATCGGTGTCGATATCTCACAGGGTCGTGTAGATTCACTAAATGCTAAAAAATTAGATATAATCGATGATCAAATGGCTAAATTTCTAGCTGAAAAAGAGTTAAATCTAAGTGCAACAACAGACTTAAGTAAAGCATTGTATAAAGCTGACTATGTAATTGTATCAACCCCCACAAATTTTGATGAAAATACAAATTGTTTTGATACAAGTTCAGTAGAAAGTGTTATTGAAATAATTGTTAAGTACAACAAAAATGCATGTGTAGTAATAAAATCTACGGTTCCAATTGGATTTTCTGATGCAATGTGTGAAAAATTTCAAACTAATGCTGTAATATTTTCACCTGAATTTTTACGTGAAGGATCAGCTCTGTATGATAATTTAAATCCAAGTAGGATTATTGTTGGAGAAAATTCAGAACGTGGGAAAATTTTTGCGTCTTTGCTGAAAAATGCTGCAACAAAAAAAGAAATTGATATTTTACTTACTGGAGATCGTGAGGCTGAAGCGATTAAATTATTTGCAAATACCTATCTAGCAATGCGAGTTGCATTTTTTAATGAGTTAGATAACTTTGCAATGTCATACAATATTGACGCTAGCGAAATTATCCAAGGAATATCTTTAGACGCTCGTATTGGTAGTCATTACAATAATCCCTCTTTCGGTTATGGAGGTTATTGTTTGCCAAAAGATACAAAACAGTTGGTATCAAATTATTCTGGCATACCCCAGGAGCTTATTAGTGCAATCGTTAAGTCAAACGAAAAACGCAAAGAATTTTTATGTAAAGAAATATTAAAAAATAAACCAAACACTGTTGGTATTTACCGTCTAATAATGAAATCTAGTACAGATAATTTTAGGGAGGCAGCGGTTCAGGATATAATTGGCTATCTTAAAAATCTTGGTATAGAAATAATAATTTATGAACCAATTCTTGAAGATCAAAATTATAATCAATGTAAAGTAATAAATAATTTTGAAAAATTTTCTATAAAATCAGATATCATTTTAGCTAATCGGAATGATCCCCAATTAAATAAAGTATCTGATAAAGTTTTCACAAGAGATATATTTGGCTCTAATTAAAGTAAATAGTAAAAAAATGTTTTTATATAGAAAAAAAAATGTAGATGTATTTTTCGCGTGTCATTATCCGGTTGTTTTAGACGTTGTGAGAAAGTTAAAAAAATTAGAGAAATATCTTTATTTCTTTAACTTTCAATATTTTATTACAACGGAAGGTGTAATTGGATTAATAGAAGGCGAGGCAATAGATTATAAAAATGATTTTAATATAATTAAAGCGTCTGATGAGTTGTTTGATTTTTCTCGGTATAATGATTTTTTAAAAATTAGTGAGAAAACATCAATTACATTGATGATAAATGATACATTAGGTAAAGGGCGAAAATTCAATTGGGGGCTTGGAATTTATTTATATCTATCCTTTTTATTGGTTCACATTCGCCTTTTTCACATTGCTGCTCCTTTAGATAGAGATAATCACAGAGCATGGATATGCCCTTATTTCATAATGGGGCGAACAAGTGAATTACAGGCCTTGAATTGGTTTGATTGGGAACTTGCAGAAAGTAAGTTGTTAGTTGATGAATTGGAAAATATTGAAACATGGTTAAATAAAAATTGGCGGAGCCGTCACGTTTCTTCAATCAAAAAAAGAGAAGTGAAAAAGAAGACATTAATACTTGAAAGAGCTTTAATGTGCTCATTGAAGCCTAATAAATGGATATTTGCTTTTAGTAAGAGAAATTTATTTAGGGCACTAAATAGATTTGTATAATAGGGAAAAAAATAGATGGATTACATAAATAAGCAAATTGATGAAATACGTAATTTGCAGAAACAATTAATTTCAAAAAAGTGGACTGCACAAATTGAAACTGCAGTTGCTACTACTACGAATGCACTTAATGCAGGAAAAAAAATATTATTTGCTGGAAATGGGGGAAGTGCAGCTGATGCACAACATATGGCTGGTGAATTTGTAAGTAGATTTGAATTTGACCGCCCTGGATTAGCTGGAATAGCTTTAACTGTTGATACAAGTATATTAACTGCCTGTGGCAATGACTATGGCTATGAACAGGTTTTTAGTAGACAAGTTGATGCTATCGGAAACGAAGGAGACGTATTATGGGTTTATACTACTTCTGGTAAATCTCCAAACATACTAAGAGCAATGGAAGTAGCAAAAAATAAAAAAATGGAAATTATAGCCTTTTGTGGTGAGAATACTGACCTTTTAGAAAAATATACTTCTAAACTTATTGCAATTGAAAGTACTCGAACTCCAAGAATACAGGAATGGCATCTTATATCTGGCCATTTGATTTGTGGTTCAGTTGAAAACAATATTTTTGCATGAACTTGCTAATAGCATACTTAGTATCTGTTTTAGGGCTGGTGATACGGTCAAAAAATATACAATGGTTATGTGTTTTAACATCAATAGTTTTATATCTTGTCGTAACTTCTTTTTTTGAAATTGGTGGAGATTATAAAAGCCTTCAAGCACGTGCCGACAAAATGAACTCAGGAATGATTAACTGGTCTCTTGATTTGGTTTTTTTACTACTTAGTCAAATCTCTATGCTTCTTAAAATTGATGTTCCAATTCTTTATGCTGTTACAATGCTGGGATTGTTACCGTATCATAAAAATAAACCTATGATTACATTATTTGCTTTGGTAGTAACCTTTTATTTTGTAATTACAGGTTTTCAAAGACAAGCACTGGCAGGATTTATTTTACTAACGATGTTTAGGTCTAACAACAAGTTAATTCAAATTTTGGGTATTATTATTTCCTTCTTAACACATTCAAGCATAATATTAATTTCTGCGATTGCGTTAACTTCCAAAAAATTAAATTCAGTATATAGAAACTATTTACTTGGAGTGGGACTTTTTGTGGCCATAATTAGTTTAAGTGTAATTTTAGAAGGTACTTTTTTAAATCATTTTATTCAATATTACTTTACGGATCAGATGCAAAGTGCTGGTGCAAAACTTAGATTAGTTGCAATAATTTTTGTATATTTAATTTTATGTTACCAAAACCGTAAAGACGGTGATTTATTACTTAATATTTTTGAAATTACTTTAATTTATGCAGTTTGTTTAATTTTTTCAGGTGCTACAACTGCTGGTGATAGAGTTTTAATATTTTCTTTAATTACAATAATTTTTTCTAAAACTGTTTTTTTATCGACAGAAATACGTTTGCTAATGGCAGCAATTCCTTTTGTTATTATGAATTTAGCGTGGGTTACATTATCAGATCAAGCGAGGGTAAACTGGTAGCATGGCAATAGCAATATTCTTCTTAGGGAGGCATTCGGCTGGAAAAGAAGATGTTCACCGATTAAAAAAATATTTTGATTGTGAAAAAATTACTTCATTTAATGATTTAAAAAATGCATTTCTTGGAAAGCAAATATCAGAAATTATTTTTGCGCATTCCTCAGTTCTTAATTTTTTAGCGTTTATTTTTTTTCCATTTTGCCAATTTAAATTGGTTGTACATAATCCACCAGATTTTCAATCAAGGTCTGGATTTTGGGGAAAATATGATCAAGCTTTGTTGAAGATACAACTGTTGCTTGTAAGCCAAAGGATATTTCTGAGTTTAACAGTTCAAGAAAAATATAGAAAAAAAAGTTCAGATATTATAATCAAAAAATTTGTCCATAGGCAGAGTGCAATTCGCATACCTACAGATAAATCAAAAATTTTATTTTTTGGAAGATATTTGAGATATAAAAATGTAGAGTTAGTGTATCGATTGGCAGAATATTTTCCAAAAATAAAATTTACGATCGCAAGCGAAGGATGTATATTTGAATCAACTGTAAATTGTGAAGTGATTAGTAATTTCATAGATAATGATGAAGTAAATAATCTTTATAAAAATCATGATATTTTAATATTACCGTATCATGACGTTTCACAGTCTGGCCCTTTTTATATTGGTTATGAAAAAGGCTTATTGATTATATGTTCTGATCTTCCCTTTTTTAGAAAATTTGAGCTTGAAGAAAATGTAATCATTGTGGATGAAAATAAATTACATCAATATCAAAAATGCTTAAGGGACATATTAGATGAAAATCATTGAAGTTTTTCCAGCTTATAACGAAATTGAATTTTTAAAAATTAGATCTGATTTGAAATTAATTGATAATCTAGAATATGATTTTATAGTATCAATTCTTGATTGTACGCATACTGGTTCAAATATTAATTTTGATATAAAGAATAACTTTGAAGACCTTTTTGGAAATCATTTCTTGCATTTTTTACACCAATCAAAAAAAGAAGTTGAAGAAGAATTTAATAATAATAAAGAAATCTATAACGAATTTGGGTTTTCCAAAAATTGGATGTATGAGATTGGTCAACGATTGGTTTTTTATGCTCAATTAGAAAAAAAATTTGATCAAGAAGGGTATCCTGACATACTAATATTATCAGATGCAGATGAACTTTTAAGTGAAAATGATCTGATTAATATACAAAAAGTACCTAACAACATTTTTAGACTTGCTATGAGCTGGTATATTTGTGATCCAATATTTAAGTATCACCAAAAATGGCCTGGTGCGTTTGTATTAAAGGGAAGTGATGCTATTAAGATTTTTTTAAAATCTAAAGATTCACCAATGAGATATCACCGAACTAGGACATTAGATTTTTGTAAACTTAATGGTGGTATGCACCTGACATACTTTGGTGAACCATATGAATTCCGACAAAAATGTAAAAGAATTGCGGAATCTAGTGCTAAAAGAGTAAAATTGGCTTCTGTTTTTGGCCCAACTTTACTTAAGTTGGGAATAGATCCTTTTTTACGTAGTGACCTTAAAATAAGTAGATGTTCACCACCAAAACAGATCTCTTTTCTGTGTAAAAATAGTTGGAGGCGACTAATTTGAAATTAATTTTTGATGATTTTTTTAAGCAAGGTAATTGGGGTTTAATTCAATTGACTGGTCCAAGTGGTTGTGGAAAAACAACTTTTTGCAAAAAATATATTAATTTAAATCCAGAAATTTTATTTTTTGATACCCAATTTAGAGTATTTTCAGGCACAATTAATGAGAATATTTCCATGGGAAATATAATTTCAGATGAAAATTTGTCTATTTGTTCTAAATATTTTTTAGCAGATTTAACAGCGAGAATGTATGAGAATTGTAGTGAAAAGGATCTATCAACTGGGCAAATTCAACGTATTAATTTTACTAGAAATATTATAAATCTTAAAAATAAATCCATTATTCTTGATGAACCTTTATCAAATATAAATAGTGAAATGTACGAAACGGTAATTTTAGGACTGAAAAAACTTTGTAAACAAAATTTAATAAAGCTTATAATAATTACTCATAATATTTCAGATAAAATTCCCAATAAAGAAATGACATAGATGTTAATAATTTTTAAAAATTTCAAATTACAATTATTTTTTTTAATTTGCTTTTCTGTCTGTATTGGATTCGTCGATTATGAAATATTTAGATCTTTAGGTCATGAAAATATACATGAAGAATTTAGAAGTGTTATTTTTCTTATTCTTTTGAAATTAGTTTTTTCTGGAATCTTAGTTTATGGGTATTGTTCACTAGGAATAAATCTTGAGTTGTATTTAAAAGAATTAACTTTCAAGATGGATCATAATGATAATAGTTTGAATTTTTTTACTTTTGTCACACAAAATGTAGCATCAAATTATTATATTGCATTGGTTAGGATAATATGCGAATTATCAATAGTTAGTCTCTTTTTGATCTTAGTTTTACATTCTGTAAAAATCTCATTTAATCCCATGACTCTAACTGCGATTTTTTTTATTGGGATTTTATTTGGAGCTTATCTTAAAATTGGAAAGAGTTTGCGTTTGAAAGCAGCAACAGCCCAAAATAATATGATAAAAAAATGTTCACCTTTAATTGATTTGATGAGCCAAATTAAAAATATAAATTCAACAATGTATGCCTTAGGGCTAATTAAAGAGTTTTGCCATGATTATAAAAAATACAATAGTCTTTCATTGTTTATCGCTCAACTGCCAAAAGTAATAATAGATGTTGGAATAGTTATTATTCTTTTATATGCATTACGTTCAGACTTTAGCATTGCAAGTGTTGGAATCCTAGGTCTGAGGTTATTTACATCAACTAATTCAATAATAAATCAAATCCCACAGGTACTACATTATAGACCATATTTGAAAGATCTGATTGTATTAGGACTGGAAAAATGAAATTAGATCGTTACATAAACTCGGCATATTTTTGTTTAAATACTCAATATAATTTTAACACAACCTATTCGTTAGTACAAAAGAATTGTATAAAAATTTGTGGGATCTATTAATGGCTTTTGATGAAAATATTATACCCAACTTCGCAATTATTCTAAGGACATGTGATTTAATTAGCCACAAATATGTCTTTTCAAATAGCTTATATGACAATAAAAAACTTCATTTACTCAACCTTGTTAAGTATGCAAATCAAAATAAAGCAGATATTTTCATTATTTGTGATACTAAAAGTAATGATTACTTTCATTTTGTGTGTGATATTATTGGTGAAAGAGGTAGGGTTATTCGAAGTAATGCCTGTTCAAATGGCGGTTCATTCGCTAAACAATTACAATTAGCATCAAGCTTACCTCACCGATTTATTGAAATTGCTGAAGACGATTTTATAAAATTTGGAAAAATAAATTTTAAAGCGCTTGATGCAAATACATTTTATACTGCTTACGATCATCCGCTTCACAATCGTACTCTATATAGATTACTTTCAAAATTATTTGACAATGAATTTTCCACAGTATGCTCCTTTGTAAGTAGTACTGATTTGCTTCGTCGCAATTTAAATTCATTTTTGAATTTTGGTGGCCAAAGCGATGCAGAAACATGGAGGGAAATAACAACTCCCTGGTGGCTTGAAGCGTTGTTTAATGCAAAAAATGGTAAGTTTAAATTTTCGTTAATTAGAAAAAGCAGGATTAAACGTTTAATCGATGTTACTTGGATACACATTGCATCTGACTCACTGCCAAAAAGATATGATTATTTGAGAAAGATAAAGCTAAGTGAATTTGTATCAGAAGTTAATAGTTTACATGAATAAAAAAATATTAGCAGTAGGAAATTCGCTTTCAACAATGTTACGTTTTAGAGGTGAGTTGTTTAAGAAAATCTCAAATACATATGATATTACACTATTTACACCAATTGATACTGATATCCATGTGTCAAATAATTTTGAATTTAGGAATAATTATTTAAAAAATGGAAGAAAAATATCTTTTTTCCCTCTATTTAAGTTTTTTAATGAGTTTAGAAAACTTTTGAAAAATGATTTTGATTATATTTTGATTTATGGCGCTGGAGTTAGTTTTTTTGCTGGGTTTTTATTGTATTTTTTGAATAAAAAAAATAAACAGATTGTTTTCTTTTTTACGGGCCTGGGAGCAATTTTCGTGCGTAAGCGTTATATATTTTTAAAATTAATTTTAATTAAATTAATTTTACCCTATATCCCAGATAAAATAATCGTGCTTAATTCAGACGATAAAGATTTATTATTATATAATGTGAAAAAACCTGAATTTGCTCGTAAGCTACACTTAATGCTGGGTGAGGGAGTGCCAGAAGGATTATCTTTAAATACTAATCAATCTGAACATTGTATTAAGCGTATAGTTTTTGCAAGTCGCCCTGTTTTAGATAAGGGCTGTGAAGAGTTTAAGAATATTATTTATAGGTTTAGGCAATACAATAAAGTGCTGCCAATAGATGTATATGGTTTTGACAAACAAAATAGTGGTGAGTTACCTGATAGCTATTTCAAAGAACTGGAAATGCTTGGTGTAACATTTAATGGTCGAGTAAGTAACCTTGAGCGCCACTTAGTTTCAACTGATCTTGTTATGATTATCTCTACAAGAGAGGGAGCAAACCGTATCTTATTAGAATGTTTAAAATTAAATCTTTTGTTTATTGCATCTGAGGTTCCTGGAATAAAAAACTTCGTCCCAGACAAACTGCAAAAGCATTTATTAACAGATTTTTGCAACGATGAGGTAGCAGTGAAACAAATAAACAATATCTTAAATTTATCTGAAATAAAAAATATGAATTTAAAAGAAACAATGGCAAGTGATGTAAAATATTTACCCATGAATAAAGTTTTTGATTTTTATGAAAAGAATATTTTATGTTAAATATTAAACAAATTGTTGTTCTTTGTGGAGGTTCGGGATCACGTCTAGGAAATGTCACTAAAGAAATACCTAAGCCAATGCTAATGGTTCGCGGAGTGCCATATTTGGATTTACTTGTACAAGAATTGGCTCAATTTCCAGTAGATGAAATAGTTTTACTTGCTGGATATAAAGGTGAAACTATTAGAAACCATCTAGATGACAAGATAGTTAATGGAGTTAAGATTAAGGTACTAATTGAAGATCAACCAAGAGGCACGCTTGGTGCTTTATTGTACCATTCAGATCAGTTGAAAGAACAGTTTATTGTCTGCAATGCAGATACAATGTGGACATATAAAATTATTGATTTTTATCAAGCGCTAAAAGTTCTTGATAAAAATTTTTCTTATATTTTTACTACTATTCCTAAAAATGAAAATAGGTATGGGAATATAATGATAGAAGGTGATTTTATAAGAGACTTTGAGGAAAAAGAAAATAAAATTGCAGTAAATCTTATTAATTCTGGAATTTATGTTTTAAAGAAAGAGCACCTGCTTGATTTGCCATTTTTAGAAATTACTAAGAAACTTGATTTGGAAGCACATTGCTTTAAACTTTTAGCAAGTAAAGGTCTCTTGAAGTGTGTAAATAATATTATTATTGATTTTTTTGATTTTGGCACTCCAGCCTCCTTTCGAGAGCTTTCGGATCAAGTATTAATTAAATTTTCCAAAAAAATTATTTTCTTAGATCGGGATAATACTATTAACCATGATAATGGATATATTTCATATCCAAGTAAGGTGGTAATCTGTGAAAGCTTCTTGGAAATTTGTGATGAGCTTTCTGGATCAAACCGGTTTCTTGTCGTAATAAGTAATCAGGGTGGTATAGCTAAAGAAAAGTTTTTAGAAACAGATAACATCAAATTTTACAAACAAATTAAAATTAAACTAGCTGAATATGGAGTATTTTTGTTTGATTATCTATATTGTCCCCACCATCCATCAGTTAGTCATTGTTTGTGCAGAAAACCGGAAACGGAATTGATTGATAATTGGAAATTTCGTGAAATTATGGATATGCGATCAATGTCGGTAATTGGGGATAGTATTGCGGATGGCGGATTTGCTGAAAATTTAGGGGCTAAGTATATCCGTGCTACCTGTAATAAAAGTTACAAAGAAAAATTAAGGTATGAACTTCATGTTAATAACAAAAACACCACTTAGAGTTAGTTTATTTGGCGGAGGAACAGATTACCCTGACTATTGTGATAGATCAGGAGGTTTAGTTCTTGGGGGAACAATTGATAAATATATATATATATCGGCCATACCACTATTTGCTCATACTGTCGAAAAAATTCGGTTAAGCTACCGAGAGACAGAGTCGGTAAAGAGTATTGAGCATATTCAACATCCTATTGTTAGAGAGTATCTTAAAAAAATTAATTTTGACGAAAAGTATGCTTTCCATACAGTGTCTGACATACCTGGTGGAACTGGATTAGGAAGTTCTTCCGCATTTAGTGTTGGTTTTATAAAGTTGATACAAAAGATTATAGGGAATGAGCCAAATGCTGAATGGTTGGCAAGAGAAGCAATTGATCTTGAGCGAAACCTACTTCATGAACCTGTTGGTTTGCAAGATCAGTATCATGCTGCATTTGGTGGTTTCTCGCTCTATAAATTTAAAAAAAATCGTAGTGTATCCATTCAAAATATACCTAACCTCGAAGGTTTAAATAACGTTATTTCTAAGAATGCTGTAATGATTTATACTGGTAATATACGAGCGGCTAGAGGTATATTGCCAGAACAAGTATCAAACACAAAGTCAATGTCAAAAGATCATTATTTACAGCGTATGAAAGATATTTGCTTTTCTGCAAATGAATTATTTAATACTAACATGCAAGATAATTTTCTGAGCACATTTGGCGAATTATTGAAGGAATCTTGGGAGTTAAAATTAAACCTAGCAAGTACTATTTCTAATTCAGCAATAAACGAAATCATAGATAATCTTTATCAATTTGGAGCAAATGGAGCAAAAGTTCTTGGTGCAGGAGGTGGCGGGTTTGTGTTCGCTATCGGTGATCAAGACTTAAAAAATAAATCAATCGAATTTTTTGGAAAAGATCGTGTTATTGACTTTCGCTTTACATCGAGTGGATCAAAATTAATGAGGCTACCATGAAAGAGATTATTAATAAAAAAATACTAATTATTGGAGGTGCAGGATTTATTGGCTCTAATTTAGCATCTAAATTAGCATTAAATAATGATGTAGTGATTTTAGATAATTTACTATCTGGTAAGATCGAGAATTTACCTGATAATACCGAATTTTATAATTTATCCTCTATAAATATTTTAGAAATAGACTTTAAGAAAATTTTTGATTTTGTATTTCATTTTGGTGAATATGCAAGAGTTGAGCAAAGTATTGATGAATACAAACTTTGCTTTGAAAATACAGTTTCAGGAATTGGAAATGTATTAGAATTCTGTAGAATTAATTCTAGCAAACTAATTTATTCTGGTTCCAGTACAAAGTTTTCCAAAAATGGTGTAAATTTAAGCCCTTATACTTTTTTTAAAGCTCAAAATGCTTCTACTGTAGAATATATGTGCAAATTACTTTCTATACCCTTTGCAATTGTATATTTTAGTAATGTTTATGGTAGGAATGAAATAGAGGCTGGAGATTATTCAACTGTTGTGGCAAAGTTTCTACTTGCAAAGAAAAAAAATGAAAGAGTTTTTATTACTGAGCCAGGAACGCAAACAAGAGCATTTACACATATCAATGACACAATATCTGCAATTTTACTAACTGCATTATTTGGATTGGGCGATGGTTATGTTATTGGATCAAGTAAACAACATTCAATAATAGAGTTGTGTAAGTTGATGGACTTAGATTATGATTTTAAAGAGGCAAATGAAGCAAACAGAATGACTTCAACTATAAATAATTCAAAAATAATGGCTTTAGGATGGAAAGAATTACATAGCTTAGAAGTCTATTTAGATGAAGAAATTTTAAAACATTAAAAAAATAAAAAATTACCAAAAATAAGGTTCATGAATATATGTTAACTAGTATTAAAATAAAAATAGCAAGAAAATTAGCATTGCTATTATCAAGAGGTGTTTTGCGTAAAAATCCTAAAAATCAATTGCCTTCACTTATTTATCCTGACTTAGGTGCACCAAATGCTTTTTTAATAAATCTTATTTCAGACTCTGCACAATTAGCAGTAAATATAAACATAGAAGGTCAGAATAATGATTTGTCAGATGCCTCATACGTGAATATTTTTCCGGGTGAGCATTATCGCCTGCTAAATGCAATTATTAAAGTACTTGATATTAAAAATATAATTGAAATAGGCACTTGGACAGGTATGGGTTCAATTGCCATTCTTCATGAAAATTCGAATACTAAACTAACTTCATTTGATGTCATTCCATGGAACAAATTGGGAGTTCCTTCGCATTTGAGTGAAAAATATTTTAAAATAACTCCTAACTTCAGTCAGGTTATCGCTGATTTAACTGATTTAGATCAATTTAATAAAAATTTTGAATTATTGAATAATGCCGACTTAATTTTTATTGACGGACCAAAAAATGATGTTTTTGAATATCAATTTTTAGATTTGTTGAAAAAACTTGAACCAAGAAAAAATAGAATACTAATAATAGATGATATAAAATTTTTAAATATGATAGACTTATGGAAAAGTATAAAATCACCAAAGTTAGATGCATCTAGTTTTGGGCATTGGAGTGGAACTGGGATAGTAGATATCAGCAATAAATTAGAATTATAAATTTTGAAAAAGGATGGTTATTTGTAAATTTTATTCCATCTATTTTTTCTTGAGCAATAAACGTAAAGTATTTTTTTAAGATATATACAAATAAGAAAATCATATATTTTCTTAAAATATTTGAATTTTGATGATTTTAATATAAATCAAAAATTCCTAAGGAAGGATAGAATAAAGTGAAAAAAGTTCGATTATATGAACTTATGACTTCAAATTATATGCACAATCAGTACATGTATGGTGCCTATAAGCATTATGAGGGGAGAGATTCAGAATTCTTTGTATTAAAGGGTGTTATGTTAAAAGAATATGCTGAAACAATGGCGCTTGACTATTCATGTTTGAAAATAAAATATTATGAGAATAAATTCTCTTTAGTAATTAGGCTTCTTTTAGATATAATAAAAAATGAACATAAAATAGTTATCACAGGCTGCAGTACCTATTGGATTCTCATACTGTCCTTGATTAGTAGATCAAACTCTTTGGACATTCATTTGCATGGACAGTTTTTTGGTTCAAAAAACTCTAAATTTAAACATAAAATTTGGAAGTTTATGTCTAAATATGTTTCACTAAAGTTAGCGTGTCCATATTATTCAGGAGATGTTAAAGTTCAGATACTAAGACATATTCATGAATTGCCTGCTGTTGCACAAAATCAGGTTAAAGATTTTAATAGGAAAAATAAAAAAATTATTGGCATATTAAGCGGTACAGGTCGGGCTAAATGGAAAGGATTTGAAAAACTAAAAGACTTAGAAGAATTAGGATATAAGGTTGTATATTATGAGCCAGCTATAAATATATCAGATGAATGGTTGAATTATAGAAACTTTATGCGTGAAGTGGACTATCTTTTTCTTAATCCAGTCAATGATTATTTTTTGTATAGTCCAAGTGGTGTAATTACTGACTCTAAGAATTATGAAAAGCCAATGATTGCATTTGATGATAATCCATTTATTCTACGCCTAATACATTCTGGTTGTAATAATTTCAAATTAATCAGTTCTGTAAAAAATTAGCGTTCAATTTTGTAAAAATATTTTTGCTATTGTTTATAATACTTGAAAATAGACATGAGATATAAATTAATATTGTATACAAATAATAATAAAATTGGGCTTTTGCTTAAGAAATGTAAATCAATTTTAGATTGAATGGGATGATTTTTAATTGAAATAATCGTATATGGGAAATTTTTAGATGAAGATACTGTTAACAGGTGGTGCTGGTTATATTGGAACACATACGTTAGTTGAACTACTCAAAGATAAGCATGAGGTTTTAATTGTTGATAACTTTTCCAATAGTTCAACAATTGCACTTGATAGAGTACGTTCAATTACTGGCTGTGATTTTGAGATATGTGATGGGGATATTAGGAATAAAGATACTATAAATCAATTATTTCAAAGATTTAAACCTGATGCTGTACTTCATTTTGCTGGATTGAAATCTGTAAGTGAAAGTGTTGCGAATCCAATAGCTTATTATGATGTAAATGTTTGTGGTACTTTAGAGATTTTAAAAGCAATGAAGAAGGTAAACTGTCAAAAGATTATTTTTTCATCTTCTGCAACTGTTTATGGTGAACCAAAATATCTACCCTATGATGAATACCATCCGCGTAATCCAACAAATCCTTATGGTATGTCAAAACTAGTAGTTGAAAACTTATTAAATGATTGGGTGAAGTCCAATCCAGAAAACCGAGCTGTCTGTTTAAGATATTTTAATCCAGTAGGGGCTCATAGAAGTGGACTTATTGGTGAAGACCCTCAGGGTATACCTAGTAATATTATGCCTTATATTTCGCAGGTTGCTGTCAAAAAAGTTCCTTATTTAAATATATTTGGTGATAATTATACAACAAGGGACGGAACTGGAGAAAGAGACTACATTCATGTTGTGGATTTGGCGATATTTCATGTAAAAGCATTAGAAAAAATATTAGATCTTAAGCCGTTCCAAGCACTTAACTTAGGAACGGGAAATAGCACTACAGTGAAAGAGTTGGTTAAAGCTTTTGAAGATACTTCCAGAGAAAAAATAAAAATAAAAATTGTGAATAGTCGTAGTGGTGATGTTGCGAAATCGTGGGCCAATTCTTCGTTGGCGGAAGAAGCTTTAGGCTATAAGTGTAAATTTTCTATACTGGATATGTGCCGCGATGCATGGCGTTGGCAAAGCCGGAATCCAAGTGGTTATAAGTGAAAATTTTTTATAACTAAAACTATAAATTATGGCAGCAAGTTAATTATATTAGATTGTATACAACTTATTTAGACTTTCTAAAATTTATTATTTTTGGTAGATTACTATAAGATTTATAAACATATAATATCAATTTTTAATTATTCCCTCAAAACTAGAAAGTACAATGAAAAAAATACGAAAAGCAGTTTTCCCAGTAGCCGGGTTTGGTACAAGATTTTTGCCAGCCACAAAAGCAATGCCTAAAGAATTGATGCCTATTATTGATAAACCATTGATACAATATGCAGTAGAAGAAGCTATTCTTGCAGGAATAGATACCTTAATATTTGTAACGGGAAGAAACAAGCGAGCAATAGAAGATCATTTTGATAATAATCAAGAACTTGAAATGGCGCTTCGGCTAAAAGGAAAGCATAAACAAGCAGATATGGTAAAAACTATTCTACCAGTTGGGGTAGAATGTATGTTTGTTAGACAGCCAGAACAACTAGGATTGGGGCATGCAGTTTTATGTGCAGAAAGAGCTGTGGGAGATGAACCATTTGCGGTTATTCTTGCTGATGACTTCATTACTTACAATGGGCACGGTGTAATTGGAGATCTTGTAGATGCATATAAGATTTCTGAAAAATCTCAAATTAGCGTAATGGAAGTAAACGGTCCTGATATTTCTAAATATGGTGTCGTTGTTCCCAAAGATAATGGGAATGGCATTTCAGGACTCATAGAGAAACCCCTTTTATCAATGGCTCCCTCAAATATGGTCAGCATAGGCCGTTATGTGCTTAATCCCGATATTTTCAATCATTTAGCTAAACAAAAAGTTGGGTCTGGTGGTGAAATTCAATTAGCTGATGCAATAAATACCGTTGCAGGTGAGGATAATGTTGAAACTGTTACATTAAATGGTGAACGCTTTGACTGTGGAAGCGTAAAAGGTTATATTGAAGCAATAATTCATATGGAAAAAAAATATTCATTTGAATGAACTAACTGTATCTATAAAAATTATTTCTTCGTCAGAAAGATATACGGGCAGTTAAATTTAAACTTACTCCACCAAAGATTTTGGCTTTGTTTAAAGAAAAGTCTTGATAAATTATCTCGCTTTTAATTTTAATAGCATCTTTTACCCAAGATGTTCCTAATGCAGTAACATATCCTTTTTGTTGAGTTGTGCTTAGGCGATGATCAGGCCAACTTAAATCATTAATTAAAACTTTTTTTGTTGAATAATTTAAAGTAATATTTTTTGAAAGTTTTGAACTACCCCATATCATAACAGATTTTCCTTCGGTATCAACTGGCGCACCCAATGATGTATTGTAATTTATGTATTTGTATGTCCCATTGTTGTAAGCAGTATTAGGACCACAATATCCAGTGGTTGAGGTGTCAATTCTTGTGTCCACCACTTCTATGCCAAAATTTGTAGGATATCTATAGTCACCAAGATTAAATTCAGTTCCATAAAGTTTCATAAAGCATGATGGTAAATTTCCAGCTTCGTCCTCTCCAATAAATTGGCTGTAAATATTGAAGGTTCTTTCATTAATGTGCGAGGAGTAAGAAATGCCAAACCCTGCTAATTGATTTATATTCGAATTAACACTTTCATTAGTATTTCCTAAAAAAGCAGCTCCTAGAGCTGAAATATTTGAATTATGTCCATTTCCACCCCATTGTGATGTTTTAACTAGCTCGATCTTTAAATTTTTAATTGGTTCGTTTACAGTCCTAAATCCCAAGAGCATAGTATCATTTGGCCCAGTTGAATTTGACAGAACTGAATTGAAAGTTTCAAATGACCAGGGACCAATCCATGAAAAAATTGGATTTTTTGACTTATTTTTTTTAAGCTTCAGGTATACAGATTTGGCAGGGCGTGCATTTGTAGAAAGAATAAGAGAAGTATTGGGTGAAAATGACCAACTTCTATTAATTTTTCCCGCCCCCAGTGATACGGTATTGATATTATATTCAAAATAAGATTGGTCAAAGTTTACTTTTTTTTTATCCTTAAAGTTAACTGATATTTGCGAATTAATCGCACCTTTTAACAACTTAAGTTGAATACCACTAGAGTTACTTTGTGTGTTTTCGGTATATTTATTAATTGGAAATGATTTATCAGTATAAATGTTTGTCCAACTTTTTACCTTGATTGTATCTGAATTTGCTGATGAAAAATTAAGTATATTAAAAAAAATTATGGCCATTATTAGAAAATCAAAATTTTTTATTTTCAACTTAAGATTTGGCATAACTATAATTATCTCACTTTAGTACTGTTTTAATAATAAATATCAGTATCATTTTAATAATAAATATTGCATAGATTAAATCTATCTTTAATACAAATTATTTGTTAATTATGTCAGATGAATATAATATAGTGTGGAATATCTTAGTATGAGCTCAACCAGTAACAATAAACTTGATAGCGAGATAGACATAAAAGAACTTTTTCACCGTTTGTGGGCATATAAACTTATCATTGCTTTTTTCTGTATTATTGGCCTTACTTTTGGTGCCTATTTAGCAACAAAAGCAGATATAAAGTTTTCATCAAGTGTAACGTTTAAAGTTTCGGAAAATACAAACGGAAATTTGCTGAGTAATAGTTTAGGTGCTATAGCCAGCCTTACTGGAGTAAATGCTTCAAAGACAAATGTATTTGGAGAAGAGGACATAAAAGGTAGAATTTTCGTTGAAGGACTTAACAATAGAGTAGATTTTGAGTCAGATAAATATTTTAATAAATATGATGCAATACCTCAGAAAGACCCAGTTTGGAAAGCAGCCATTAAGAAAGTTATACGCAACAAGGCTAATTCTTTAACTCCAGATGAGTTAATATGGCAAGGTATCGTAAATGAATATTCAAAAAATGTGATCTTTAATATTTCAGAAAATGATGTGATAAAAATTAGTGTCTTGCATGCAAATGCTGATCGAGCTGCTGAAATTTCTAATGCTATACTGGATGAGGTTATGTTTAATGTAGAAAAAAAGTATACTTTAGAAGCAAATAAGAAACTAAATCGTCTATCAAATGTAGTAGCAGATTCTTTGGGTGAGCTTGAAATGGTTCAATCAAAGTTAAAGACTTTTGCAGTTGAAAATAGCGCACTTCCATTGGAAAATTTTACATTAGGATCTTTTAAGCTGGATGCTCTTCGCACCCAGTTGAATGAAACCAAAGAGTTATTTGGAGCAGTATCAGAACTTAAAAAAATAATTCAGAATAATTCAAGAAATGATCAAAGCTATTTATATTTAAGTGATAAATTTCAAATTGTTGATCAAGTGGAATTTCGTCGAATATTTGGTCTAAGCGAAAATTTAAACTCATGGAGCTGGCCAGAGATTAGTACAGTATTAGCAGTTTTAGATACATTATCGAACAGAAAGAAAAGATTAGAAGCTGAATTAGCTACTTCTATTGAAACTGCAGAGCGATCGGCGAAATCACTGGAAATATATGCGAAACTTAAACGTGACGAAAAAATGGCAGAAGCAACGTACACAGTACTAATTGAGCAGGTAAAAGGTCAGAGCTTATTATCAGATTTTAAACCTGAAAATATCAAGATTTATGAACGTGCGTCACCGTCAATTATGCCATCCTCACCAAATAGAATTTTTTATATTGCAGTTTGTTTCGTTCTAAGCTTTTTTGTAGGGGGCATAATAAGCTTCATAATAGCTGATTTAAAAAAAGTTTTTTATTCAAGGCAGACGCTAGTCTCTGCCGTAAACGCGGATTTCTCGGTAGAATTCAAATATTTCAATCTGTTTCCAAAATTGATTTATAGTCAGAAATATAACTTTTTATCTAAAAACTCTATAATTTCACTCCGTGATTTAAATTTAGAGATAAATAAAAGTAAGGCAAAATTAATTGTTATATCATGTTTGGGATCTAAAATTAAAAGTGAAAAAATTCTCAATATTATGTCTACATATTTACAAAAACAAGGACTCAAACTTGGAGTTATTGACTTTTCGCCCAAACGAAAAAAGCAAATTGATGCGTCAAATGCTAAAAATATTGGATTATTTGATTCTTTTGAAATAGATAAAAATATTCATACCTTGTATCCAAGTAACGGGCAAATCCCAATGCAAATCTTAAGTAAACATAATTTTTCAAACGATTTAAGAGCGCTTGAAAAACACTTTGATTTTGTTCTAATTGCAGCAGATAATTCAGAAGCGTTGAGTTTATTACGAGCAATAAATATTGAAGGAGTATTCCATATTGCTCTTGCACGTTTGAAGCACACGAAACGTAATATGTTATTTAAGATACAATTAATAAAAAGAATTCAGGGATTACTTTATGTTTAAATTAAAACTTTTAATTCCTATAATAATAATCGGATTTATATTTCAGAGCTGTTCTACTATTTTAGAACCAGTTCTATTTGATGGAAAACTAGGAAATTTTGAAAAAAAAGAGCAAGAAGAATTTAATATTAATATTGATGTTCTAAATTTTGAGAATACAAGAAAGTTAAATAAAGACCCGTACCCAAGACAATTTATGCTAACTGGGAGTGGCAGGCGTGCAAATGTTATCAATGAAGAAGAATTACTTAAGAGTAGATTGCCTAAACAATTAACAAATCATGATTATAATATTGGAATTGGTGATACCTTAACTTTTTCATATTTAAATGAATTTCAAAATGAAAAAGTTATTTGGCCAACTTCACCATCTTCTAAATTATATCGTTTGGGAGTAGGTGATGAATTAGTATTTGTTCAATCTAATGTTTCTGGGACATTAAAGTTAAACAGTACGGGTGGTATAGAGTCATTAGACGGTACTCATGTGCCAATTAATGGGTATGTAGGTAGTAATGGATATATCTTATTGCTTGGGGTCGGAAAATTAAAAGCAGAAAATAAAACTTTAGATGAACTGCGTATTGATATTCGCAATATACTGATTAGAGATGGACTGACACCGAATTTCCAACTCGAAATAAGTAACTTTTTGAGTAAAAAAGTATACATCTCTACAAACGGCAAAAAGGGAGAGGTTTTTTACATAAATAATATAACACAATCGTTAAAAGAACTTGTTATTATCGCAGGGCTTTCAAAAGCTGATAAAAATTCTGCATTGGTAACTCTTACTCGGAATAGAAAAGATTATTATTTTACAGCTGAACAATTGTTTGCGTCTGATGCACCAGAGGTTTTTATCATAAACAATGATATTATTAATATTAGTTTAAAGCCAAAAACAGCTCAGAGCGTAAAGTCAACAGTTGGTTCAAATGGTAAAATATTTCTACCAGATATTGGCACTGTTTTTGCGGCCAATAAGACACTAGAAGAATTAAATATAGAAATTCGTGAAGCCCTAAACAATGAAGGTTTAATATCTATTTTTCAATTAGATTTATCAGGGTTTGTAAGTAAAAAAATATACATGCTTAATAAAAGTTTAGGTAGCAAGGTCATACCGCTGACAAATTTCAAAACAACTTTAAAAGATCTAGTACTAAACAATAATAATTTCTCTACTAAGTCCGAAGGGATTTTTTTAATATCATTAAAAAGACAAGGCGAAATTTATAGATTTCCTCTAACTGAGCTTTTGAATTCAAAAATGCCAGATATTTGGATGAAAGGTGATGACCAAATTGAAATAGAATTTGTAGAATATAAGCTTGGTCAAGTATATGCATTAAGTGGAGCAGGTAGTGCACTAATTTTACCAATTAAGCCATCAGTTAGAGAAACACTTGCGAATGTTTTGTTTGTATCAAATGGTGCATTTAGCAATCTATACGCTAGGCGTTCTGAAGTATATTTACTTAGAGGACAAAATCCGGCTGTAGCTTATCATCTTGACGCCCAAGATGTTTCAAGAATTTTAGTAGCTGCAAAAACGGAGCTGAGGCCAAACGATATTATTTATGTAGCAGATCGACCTATTATTTCATTTTCAAGAACATTGGCTGAAATTACTCCACTTAGAATATTATTACGAGACATTGATAATGGTAACATACCATAAGAACACCCTTTAATAAATAATATTTGATTAAAATTTAATGAAAGGTTAATAGCAAGTATTAAAATGATATTTAGATACTTAGCAGATTAGGAATACTAATTGAATACTATGGCACAAGATAAATCAATGGATGTAATCATTTCACGAAATTTTATTTTTTGGAAACTTAAGGCACTTTTTGACATCATTGTATGCGTTTTGTTACTTCCTTTTCTCATTTTTCTAATATTTTTCATATTTATATTAAATTTTTTTTACAACAGGGGGCCTATTTTTTTTATTCAGAAAAGAATGGGAACTGACTGCAAACCATTTTACGCAATAAAATTTCGATCCATGCTTAGCACAGATGTTATTAAAAGGAAATTCACTGATCCACTTGAAGTTGAAAGAATTACAACTTTAGGCAGAATAATTAGAAAAATAAGAATTGATGAATTACCACAAATATTGAACGTTTTAAAAGGTGACATGAGTTTGATAGGGCCAAGACCAGATTACTACGAACATGCACTTTATTTTTTAAAAAACGATCCTAATTATCGCAAGCGCCATGTAATAAAACCGGGTATTTCCGGGTTGTCTCAAATTCGATTAGGTTATGCTGAAGGTTTAAATGATACTATCAAAAAATCTAAGATTGATATTTATTATATTGAAAATGCAGGGTTCTATCTTGAAGCAAAAATATTTTTTGGAACTATTCGAGCTATAATAAAGGGACTTGGCGTTTAAAATATTAGTTTAGGGAAACGATGAATAGCTATGGTAATATCTCTTTTAATAACATTACCAACGCCCTATTAATATTTATACTGGATTTATGTTAGTGAAATTTCAAAATTTAATTGATGTGGTAAAGTTAATACCAGAAGCACTTTTGATATTTCCTTTATCTAAATTAAAACCCTGATTGTAAATATCTCCATTAAAACTAATATTATTATTAATCCAAGAAACGCCAAGAGAATTTATCAAACCTGACTGGCGGTTTGATGAGAGGCGATGTCCTGACCAATTATTGTCGTTAATGACGACAGATTTTGCAGCAAATTTAATATTCATTTTCTGAGATATTTGGGATTGTACATGGAGCTCTAAAGAAGTTCCTTCAGTATCGATTGCCGCTCCCATTGTTTTCCCATAATTTGTGTAGCTATAAGTATTATTATTATACATTGTATTTGGACCACAGTAACCGTTTTTTGTTGTATCTATGCGGGTATCTATAGCTTCAATACCTACAATTGTTGGATATTTAATCTTTGAATTTGTCCACTCAAGTCCCGCCAAATGAGCAAAGCACGATGGTAGATTTCCTGCCTCGTCCTCACCAATTGCTTGGCCATAAATCCGTAATGGCAATATATTACTTGGTATTAAATATGAAATACCAAAGCCAGCCATCTTGTTGATGTTGGAATTTGAGCCACTGTTTGTGTCAAAAATTAAAGCTGCGCCTAGAGAAGATATATTATTATTATACTTAATGCCGCCCCATTGGCTGGTTTGAATTAGCTCAAGGTCTAGTCCTTCAACCGGAGATAATATAGCTCGCACGCCAAGTAACATGGATTCATTATCATTCAATGAGCCATTGGTAAATCCATTGAAGACTTCAAGAGACCAATTGGCTTTTGAGTGCAACCAATCATATCCAAATCTATTTTCTAATTTTAGAAAAATAGATTTGGAAGGACGGGAATTATTTGATAAGATTAAAGATGTGTTGTCTGAAAAAGACCAGTGGCGACCAACTTTGCCAACGCCGAAAGTTGCTATTCCTTTCGTGTATTGGAGATATGATTCATCAAGATTGAAGTTATTATATCCATCATAATTCAAGGCTAGCTGTGAAGCTAAATTAACTGTATCGTATTTTACATTAAATTTTGATATACCATTGTCAGATGACCTTAGGCCATTTTTCAAGCCTAAAAAATGCTCTGATTGATAAGATAAAAAAGTACTTACATGTAACTTTTGTTGCTGAGCAAAAATAGGGTGGAAGCTGCACGTAATAAAAATAAATAGTAAAGTCAGTAATCTCATAATGTAAACTTGTCTCATTATAGTATAAAATTTGATTGTTGTTACCCTAATAAAGATAGCTTTACTATGTTTAATTTGGTGACCCTAGGCGGATTCGAACCACCAAACTTCCCTTTGGGAGAATAATGGTCAATCTGATTTCTATTTAAAATCAATAAGCTATAGATACCCTTTTAAATTTGTAAACGATTTGTAAATTTAAAGATAAGAAATTATTCAATTAAAACCAGTATTTATAGTAACGAAAACTAAGTTAGTGATATTATTTTATTAATTTTCTTTTAAAAATAATCCAGCCCCTATTTTATTAAAAACACCACCATCAAATTTCATAGAGATTTTCCCATTTATAGTGTCTTTATAAAATAAATGTGCTTCACCATCAATTTCAGTTGCTGGTACGATGACTTGAATATCTTTACCCTTTAGCTTTATTTTCGTTGGATGAAATTCATCAGGTGATAACATAAAGTTAATTGCAGACATTTGATTTGAAAGATTATTAAAGTCATCGCCCGTTTTGAGCTCTAAAAATGTGTATTCATCAAAAAGTTCAGATGAAGATACGTGAATATAATATGTTGCGTCTAACTTCTTATTTGATATTGGCATTTCACCTTCTAAAATTACGTCGTAGCCCATATCTGTATTTTCTATTTCAAAGTCATCTATTTCCATAAACTTTGTTAAGATATTCTCTAACGCTTCAACTTGTGCTCTTGCTTCTTCATCCAATTCTCCAAAGTTACTGAACTGAGCTTCAAATTCAATTACCCCATCTTCACCATCAACAGCAGCAAACACATCTTTTGCTTTAATATCTAGTTCTACAATTTCAGCCTTACAGGCAATAAGTAAAATACTTGATATGAGAAATAACAAAATATTTTTTATTTTCATTATACGCTCCTGTTATATCTAAATAACTTTTACTGAGATATTTATTTATGAAACAACCATAAGATATTTATATAGTCAACTTATCGCTAAACTATTTGTATTGATTTTTTTAATTAAAAGGTTGGTAATATCCCTTAAATTAAGGATTTTTTTTGTAAACGATTTGTAAACGATTTGTAAACGGTGTTTTGGGTGTTTTTTTAGGGTTATATATTTTTGCAAAAACTATAACTTATTGTAATTGTTGTATTATTTTGGTGACCCTGGGTGGATTCGAACCACCAACCTGCCCCTTAGGAGGGGGCTGCTCTATCCAGTTGAGCCACAGAGCCACATGTATATTCTAATGAAACTAATACATCTTGAAAAGATGAAATCATTGTGGTGAGAGTAATACTAACGTAAAACTTTAAAATGAATTTTGATCATGAAATAAAGAACCAACTACAAAATTATTTGGTTACTCAGGGAGTAATATCAAATCAAAATATATGGCAAGCGCAAACTGGGGGTCGAACAAATAAAGTATGGCGCCTAGCGGGAGAAAGCGAATTAATTTGTAAGCTGTATCTAGAAACAAAAACTAATCCACTTTTTAATAATACTCCAGAAGCAGAGTATAAATGCCTACTTTGGCTAGATGGCTCAGGTATTGCGCCAAAGCCATATAAATATCTAGAAACGCCGTATGGTAAAGTTTTGTTGTATAATTATATCAAAGGACAAACATGGTCTCATGATGTAAGCACTGTGTCAGAATTATTAACTCGAATTCACAAACATAAATACCCAAAAGGATTGCGAATTCTTTCAAATTTGCAATCAGACATTAAACAAACTGGGTTTGAAATCATTAAAAAGCTAAACTGTTATCATCAAAATGAATTAAACAAGATATGCCCAGATGTATCGATTTCAGATATTGAGCCTGTATTATTACATACTGATGTTGTGCCGGGTAATTTGATATTAGGAGATGAAGGGTTACGACTTATTGATTGGCAGTGCCCTGCTATTGGTGACCCAATCGTAGATATTATGATGTTTCTTTCTCCTGGAATGCATGAAATTTATGGGTCAGGAAAACTTTCTATGAAAGATCATCAAACTTTTCTTATGAGCCTTACAACCAAATTGCGAAGTCGATATAATAAAATTGGCCCTCTTTATCATTGGCGACTGGCTGCATATTGTTTTTGGAAAGCTGAGCAAGGGTTCATAGAGTATGAAAAAGCAGCATTAACAGAAATAGATCTATTAAAAATAATTTAGTATAATAATGATTAATGTAGTTGAAGCACTTCCAATTAGAGCCCAGGTGATTTTACTCTTTTTGCTATTCTTTTTGTAGTTTGTTTTATTTTTGATATCACTGGTTAAGAGGTTTTCCAGTAAGCTTGGTAGTTTCGGTCCAAAATGTGATAATGTTTGTGCTGTTTTTATAAAATCTCTTATCAATGCTTTTGGCCCCAGATTATTCTGAATATAACTCTCAACTTCAGGTCTTGCTGCTTCCCAAATATCTAGTGAGGCTGGATTTAATGATCTTGAAACGCCCTCAACAACAACCATAGTTCGCTGTAAAAGTATAAGTTCTGTACGCGTTTCCATGCCAAATCTTTCAGTAACATCAAATAGATGAGACAGAAGTTTAGCCATGGATATATTCTCAGCATTTTGGCCAAAAATTGGCTCACCTACTGATCTTAGTGCTTGGGCAAATAAATCTACATCTTGATCTGAGGATATATACCCTGCCTCAAAGTGAACTTCTGCTACACGCTTGTAATCTTTTTTTATAAATCCCATTAGTATTTCTGCATAAACGCGACGAGTATATTTATCAATTCGACCCATTATGCCAAAATCAAATATAACCAATTCACCTTTAGAATTTAACTTTAAATTTCCTTGATGCATGTCACCATGAAAAAAACCATCGCGAAGTGCATGTCTTAAAAACATTGATAAAATACGAGTGGACAGCTCTTCCATATCAGTTTTTGAATTCTTTAAAGCTTCTAAATTAGCTAATGGAATCCCATCAACCCAATCAAGTGTCATGACTCTTCTGCCAGATGTTTCCCAATGGATGTTTGGAATACGTAGAAGTGTATCACCTTTTGTATTTGCAGAAAATTCAGATGCAGCTGAAGCTTCAAGTCTCAAATCTAATTCACCTTGCACGACTGAATCAAAATGCTCGATGACTTCAAGTGGTTTCAATCGACGAGATTTAGGAGATAAAATTTCAATTATATTAGCCGCTAGATAAAATGCATCAATGTCTTTTCTAAAAGCGTTTTCTATGCCTGGTCGTAAAACTTTGATCGCGACTGTTTGACCAGTAGATTTAACAATTGCTTTGTGAACTTGTGCAATGGATGCAGCAGCTATTGGCTCTGAAATATTTTCAAATACCTCATTAATTGAAATTCCTAAATCCCTTTCTATCTCTAAAACCGCTAAATCCCTAGAAAAGGGAGGTAAGCTTTCTTGTAGTACGCTCAATTGTTTTGCGAGCTCAGCTCCTACTACATCAGGTCGGGTGGATAATATCTGACCAAATTTAATATATGCTGGCCCCAGAGCTGTTAGTGCTCTTACTATTGGAGGAAATTGTATTTCACCTTTTAAGCCCAATAATTTAAAGGGTTTACCAATAATTCGAATGGTAAATTTTAGTAAAGGCGGTAAATCAAGCTTATCCAAAATAATTTGCATCGCCCCAGTACGTTCAAATGTAGCACCAGTTCGAATAAGCCGCCATATGTTGTGAGGTCCACGCATTTTAAATTTTCCAGCCAGAGTGTAAACACGCAACACCCATTGTTAAATTACGAAATTTTGTGTTACCAAACCCTGCATTATTTATCATTTGCAAGAATTTTTGTTGATTTGGAAATTTTCTTATACTTTCAACAAGATATTGATAGCTTTCAGAATCATTAGCAATAATTTTTCCCATCGGAGGAATAATATTAAAAGAGTATCTATCGTAAGCCCATTGCATTGATGGGTTGGGAATTTGGCTAAACTCTAATACCATCAAACGTCCACCAGGTCGCAGAACTCTGTAAGCTTCGCTTAAAGCTTTTTCTGGAAGTGTTACATTTCTGATGCCAAA
>Ga0209119_1001086_pt1 | contig 27432 bp, 21 predicted proteins | sample COG_03_FD_184747 | JGI IMG/M metagenome (GOLD analysis project Ga0209119, IMG submission 184747) | Pelagic Microbial community sample from North Sea - COGITO 998_met_03 (SPAdes) (version 2) | ecosystem: Environmental > Aquatic > Marine > Neritic zone/Coastal water | place: Helgoland, sampling...
TTGCCGGCGGCAGCGCTCTCCACAATATTTGACCTGCGGCCAGTCACGGCTCCATTTTTTGCGCCACGAAAATGATCGATGGCAGGCCAGACAACGCTTAGTGGGTAGTTGGGATTTATGGTGCGTCAACCGGTCCTGCTGCTACTGGCCAGTCATAATAATCCCTGCTATCGAGGGGCCCTGTGGGGGTTGTGCCAGCCCAGCGGCGTCGATAGGCACCTGTGCCATCCCAAATTTCGGCTTGCTTGTCGAGATTGAAATGGCGACCGCCGCGGGGATCTGAGCCAACGCCGGCGATGTACTGCCAGTTACCCCAGTTGCTGCAGGCATCATAGTCTATAAGTTGCTGCTCGAAATAGCCTGCGCCGCAGCGCCAGTCCAATCCAAGTTCATTGACCAAGCAGCTCGCTACGATTTGTCGACCACGATTGCTAAGCAAACCAGTCTGCTTGAGTTCGTTCATGCAGGCATTGACGATTGGCCAAGGTGTGTTGCCATCTCGCCATTTGAAGAAGCGTTCTGGATAAAAGCTGGTTAGCGGCCGCTGCCCGGAGATCCCACTAAACTCAAACAGGGCTGCTTCGTGGTAGTTTGCATGCCAGCGAAAAAATTCCCGCCACATGAGCTCGAAGAGGATCCAGCCTGTTGACTCATTGGCGCCATGGCGTGACTCGTAGAGGCGCAGTAGCTCGAATATCTGCACGGGCGAAACACAACCCAGTGCTAGCCACGACGAGAACCCTGTGGCATATCGCTCCCCAAAAAACTGATTTCGAGTGTCTTTGTAGCTGGAGGCGGCGTTGGAGCTGAAATACTTGTCGAGGTGCTGAGCGCCGGCGGTCTCACCACCACGAGGGTGCTGAGTGCTGCTGGTTTCAGCCACCATGATGTTGTCCAGCGTGATCAACGCAGGACTTGGTAAGCTCATGGGCTGGATTGATGATGGTCTGAACGCCACAGCATCTAAAGCTCGCCTAAACTCGGAGAATGTAGCTGGAAATCGGTTGGTAAATTGCACGTTGTCCTGCAGGTACAAGGTAGTGCTGTCGTATTCCTCGAATAAGATGTTTGGGTGCGCCAGACGCAGAGACTGCCACATTGCTGTTTGGTCGCTGCTGTGTTGACGACTGCGCACGATCCGCTGAAAGCGTCCAGAGTTCAACAGGCTGGTAACGATCAGCTGCGGATTACCTTCTAAAATATGCAGTCGCTGGCCGAGTTTTACCAAGCTTTTGTGCAGATCCTGTAGGGATGCTCGAAGAAAATCCCACCGATGCTCGCCCATCCGGCTATTCGAAAAACGATCTGTTTTGAGTCTTCGTTCATCCAGGCAGAATAAGATGGTCAGCGCATCATCTTCGGCTGCGGCGTTCAGCGCGGGATTGTCTCGCAAGCGCAAGTCATCATTTAGCCAGTAGAGTGTACTCATGGCGAGCGCAAAAACGCGGTAAAGTGCAGCGCGATGACCAGTGCGCTGACGCCCCGTCGCATAGCGCGATAATAGCTGGGCTGCAGACTAAAAACGACTAGGTAGTGCTCACCGACAAGCAGGAAGCCAAACAACGACGCAATGACGAGGAGAGCCAGGCTATCTAGCAAAGTCACAGTCAAAACCGCGGCGATGACAATAGTGTTGCTCACTAGCAGGACCTGTCTTAGTTGACGTGCCGACACCGTGCGCTGCAGCAGGGCGGTCGTCCACCAGTTGCCGGCCAGAAATGCAATGATTGCCAAGGAGTAGGCTTTCAGTAGGGGCAGTCCCCACGTGGTCTCCAGGAAGATGATACAAATGGCCATGGGGAGAACGCCGGCGTAGCCCAGTAAGGTGATCAAGCGTTGGTCAAACGGCGACTTTGACGCGAATAACACGGTGACTCCGACAATAAGTGAAGTGTCAGCAATTGGAAGGCTGTGCTGACTGAGAAGCTGTTTTCAATCTATCAGCAATAATACGAAAGTTAGGCTCGCGTGGATCAGCTGGGGTTGATCACGCAGCAGATTTTCACGCAGAGCAAGGCCTCTCGACGGTACAGGTAGTATGATAGCACCTGGATCGACAGGCCCCCGAGTTGCCTGGTGACGACTTCCAAGTTAGGGTGACTTCGTTAAAGATGTTAGGCTAAACCAGAGGTTGTCGATCACGGCCATCAGGGCGAATAGGGTCGACAATAGTGTCGACAATAGGGTCGATTAAAATGTTCAGCGGATGGATTGCAGCTGAGACCCAAAGCCTGGTGTGGCGAAGTTAAGAGCAAAGCAGAAACCTTGTGTCAGCAGCGCTCAGTAATGTTTACTTTTCGAAGCCCGCGATCGAGTCAGTCAATCTGCGCCACTGCTCAAAAGATCTGTCATTTGATTAATAAAGTTCGATACTAATGCCATTGTTAACTGCTATTTCACTGAGCTGAAGGAATAAGAATGGAGTTTGGAATTATTTTTATCGCAATTTTGATCGCGATTGTGGCTTTTTTTGTGTTTTACAAGACGAAGGCAAAAAAAACCGGGGTTGAGCCGGTAGACCAGTCGGCCGGGCCTAACCCCGTTGACGATTTATTGAGTCTCAACTTGGCTATGCGTAAATCCATTATGGTGGCGAATTTGGTTGAAATGACCGAAGAGTTGATTGATCTGATCATCGATCTACTGCCGTTGGTACGAGAGCAGGCCTCAGCGTCGGGCGAGTTGACGTGGACCGTTAACCGTATTGCTAGTGAGTATTTACCGAATAAATGTGTTTACCCCTTCATCAAGCTGGATAAAAAATCGCAAAATGATGCGGCCATTGTTGCCTCCTATATAGATAACATTGGTGCACTCAAAGACGAACTCGCCGCCGTCAAGGCAATGGTCGTCAATCGTGATGTACAACAGTTTAACGCTAAGGCGAAATTTCTAAAAAATCGTTTTGATAATACAGGAGCCTAACCAATGACTACTGAAGTAACACCGCCTAAGTGGGCTGTAGAAAAAGACTTATCAACATTGAAAGATCGTACATTGGCCTTGGTTCAGTCTACGAAGGAAAAGTCAGGCCCGGCGCTGAGTCGTATCGTTGCTGGTATCGGCGAGGCATCGCAGAAGAAAATGTCCTCCGCCAATGATCTGATGGCGGGTAGCGTTGGCACGCTGCTGAAAGGACTTGATGGTAAATCGCCAACCGGTGAAAAGCTGCTAGAGCTTCGTTCAGCGATGGACGATTTGAATCCGCACTCGCTAAGCAACTCGTGGTGGTTCGCCTGGATGCCGAAAGGAGTCAAGCGGAAAGCTATTTCTCGGTTTATTAATCGCTATCAGCCGATGCAGGCCCACTTGAATGGAATTTTTGATGGTTTGCGCAATGGCAAAGATGAATTGCTGGAAACCAGCATTGCCTTAGAAGAGCAGTACGACGAAATAGCGGCAGCCAAGAAAGAAATGGAAGCGGAAATTTATGTGGGCGAGCTATTTATAAAACAAGTGGAGGAGCTCGAGGCTGTTATTGATACAGACCCTCGCGAGCTGCAGAAGTTAGGCGCTGTTAAAAATCAAGCCATGCGCCGTATTCGAGATATTCGAACGATGGAGCAGGCCGCAGTGCAGTTTTTTATTAGCATTGATCAAACAGTCGCGACTAACAGTCTACTAGGTGAGCAAATTGATAGTGCCTTAGTTGTTGGGCCAATGGTTATGAGTAACGCGTTACGCATCCAAGCAGCGTTGGCACAACAAGACAGTGTCCGCGAGGCGGTGGAGAGTGTGCAGAATGCAATGGGCGATATGATGGCTCAAAACGCCGCTGCGGTTAATCAAGCCGCACAGAAAGTCGGTGATATGTATAACAATCCAGTGATTGGACTTGAGAAGCTCGAGGAAGGCTTTGACCAATTAATGCAGGCGGTCAACACGGCAAACGCGACAATAGCCACCAGTACGATCAAAGCGCGAGAAACCAGCGATCGGCTCGCCCAAATGACTGCAGAGCTTGAGCCGGTGGCTGCCGGCATGCGCGATGCTCGTGCCGAAGGCGCTGCGCAAGAGCCGGTTCTGTCTTTGGAAAGTGGAAATTCTGAGCCAGCTGTTAGGGGTTCTAATGACTGAGTATAGACAACGGTTTGATGCTATCCGGGGACTGTCAATGCACTCTGTTGGCGACCGACCCAAAGTCGATATCACAGCCGTGAAGCAAGGCGGCTATATTGAGTTTGGCGGCAATTCTTTTCAAGTGGTGAAACTCAATCGCTACCTTGAGGTGAAATGGGAGGACTTCTCAAAATTAAAAAAAGACTACTGGGTCACAGAACTACTGCTACTAAATCTTTTGACAGGAGAATCTGCGACCATCGAGTGGGAAGTCGATGACGAGTTAGAGCTTAGTGTAACGATTCAAAGAGTATCTTTGAGTGATCTTAGCTTTCGGGGTAAGCGCCTCAAGTATTCTGACTTGGAAGAAATCGCTGAGGAAGAGGAAGGGGTCGTCAGCATCGACGGTATCAAATTTCATTATGAAGAAGATGATACTTGGGCCGCGCTTTATTACGACGAGAATGCCAGCGATCATTCGCAGGTTCGGATGATGGAGTTCAGTGGTGGAGGTAACAAAAGCCTCACTGTGGAGCTTTGGGAAGATGAAGGCGCTAAGCCCGACAAGGAGGCGTTTCTGAGCGAAGTCCTTAAGCCTTCGGCCGTGAAAGTGTTGCAGGCAGGGATCGCTAGCGAGGTAAGTTAATGAGGTATTTAAAACCGGCAGCTATATTTTTCGGTGTATTGTTCGTGGGTTATTTCAGTTACAAGATATTGACGCAGATACCGGCGAGAAATTTTGAAGATGCTCAGGCGTTTATTCAATCTTTGGATCGACAGCAAAAGGCACTGGTCATTGAGCAAGATAAGTTTTCTGAATTGACGCAGTCCGATGCGTGGGCCTTGCTTAGTCCCTATGCTGCATCTGGCAATTGGGCTGCAAAATTCACGGCTGCTGAGGCAGATCTAGCAGAAGCGGAAAAGATAAAAGCTGACGTTGTTGATCGTATTCTAGAGCGAGATCACGAAGACGACGTGGCTGAGCTGGTCGCGGGCATTGCAAAAGGCGTTGAATTTATTCGCTCATCAAAATTAGCTTCAGCTTACCCCCTGCAGCGGGCCGAACATATTTTCGAAGCCGTAGAGAACAAGGCTGTATTTTTTCAAGGCGCCGAAGCCTTGATCGGTGCTAACGATCGATTATCAGCGCAATTCAAGCTAAAGCTTGATCGGTCGTTGGCTGCTCACCCTGCTAAAAATGCTGATATTAAAGCCAAAGAAAAGACATTTTTTGAACTAGTAGATGCTGGCAGTTCAGCGTTCGCTGCGATGCGTGCGGAATATCGATCGGCCGCGATTAATTATGCGCATTTCATCGATAGTTATGCTGATCTGAAAACCGCGCATCAAAACGCGCTAAGCTTCGCTGAAGAAAACGCCGTTTTGCTGGCGCAGCTAGATAGAAGCTATGTGAAAATTTTGGTCGATCAGCAGATTGACTATTACCTCGTGATCGCTCGGGCGAGTTGGTGTGATGGCGAGTACTGCGGTTCGGGCTCCGAAATCAAATATCCTGCAGTCAAAGTTGACGAGGATACCTTTGACTTTTTTGAGAGCAACGATGTCTCCGTAATAGCGCGGCATGCCACAAGTTTTGGTGGTGGTGGTCGATTGTCATTGATGATTCCTAAGCAACGTTGGGATGCGCTGGGGATTGATTATCAATACCGTTGGGATCGTAGTGAGCCTAGTGCTGAATATTGGGTTGATTCAGCTGTCATCAGGCCGCTGCACAAATATGCCACGATAGAAGCCGTTAGCGCTAACTCAGGGGAAGAGGCCGGTGGCGAAGTCAATGAGCAAGACTGGGAGTCTGTTAGCGAAGCTGTATTTTTGAGTCACTATGAGCATCTTGGCATGGCGATTGAGACAAAACCCTTTGGCTATTATGAATCAGAGTTAATTGATACGGCCGAGCCATTGGGTATGGCAAGCATTGCGACCCCAATCATGGTCAATGGCGTGCCAACGGGATCGAATCAGCAAGGTGAATGGCGCCAAGGCAGTGGTGGTTCATTTTTCTACTTCTATGGAATGTCCCGGATGTTCTCCGACTTTGGTTATCAACGTCGCTATTCACATAATGATTGGCGGCAATATAACGCCAATGGTCGCTCGTCAGCCTTTTATGGTAGTAACCGCCAGTATGGCACCTATGGTTCTGCGACTTATAGTGGCTCAAGGTACGCCAATAGTAACTTTGGAAGAAGAAATCCATCGGTCTTAAGCAGTGCTGTAAGCGGCGGAGGCTCAGGAATAGGCGGCTCAATACGAGGTGCGGGGCCTTTCGGTCGAGGTAAGGGCCCGTCAGGTTCCGGCAAATAAAAGTATATAGGTGATTTGATGAATATAGAGCAGTACGGAATTTACATTTTATATACGCTCATTTATGTGGCGCTGGCAGTTGTGCTGAAGTATGCGCTCAACTTCAGATCATTGTCAGACTACAATGCCGATGAGCAACTCGCCGGCGGTAATCTGGCAGTAGGCTTGCGCAGAACTGGCGCGCAGTTTGGGTTAGCTATTGCTGTTACGGGTGTGCTTAGTAGTAGCGGCGCAGACGATTTGTTAGCAGATTTGTTCAGCACAGCGTCGTATGGCCTCATCGCTGTTGTTTTTATGTTGAGTTCGCTGTTCATTACTGATCGGTTAGTGTTGCCGGGAGTTAATAATCAAGAGGCACTGAAGCTGGGCAACGTAGCAGTGGGCTTTGTCGAGTTTGGGATGTTAGTGGCAACAGGCATTATCGCTTATTCGAGCATAGTAGGCGAAGGTGGCGGAATGGTGTCTAGTTTTGCATATTTTATTGCTGGTCAGATTACGTTGGTTGCCCTAGTCGTTGTCTACGAGAAAATATTTGTCAGAAATTTTGACATCGTCGAAGCCATAGGAAATAACAATATTGCATCGGGCATTTACCTGGGCGGAAAAATGATCGCTTACTCTTTGATTTTAAAGAGTGCAATAGCCGGTAATGGTACGAGTGAATTGCCGGCCGACTTAGTCCTTGAGTTTTTTGCTGTGGCGGCACTGGGCATGATATTTTTGTATCTATTTGAGTATATTCTTGACCGCTTGATCGTCACTTCAGCAAACTTATCATCCATGCTTAGTGAAGATAGCATCGTTCCAGCAGTGCAGTTGGCTTCGGCAAAAATTGGTATCGCACTGATTTTAAGCAATGCAATACTCTAGCCCGTTTGGCCTGATAGAAACTAGGATCCAGGCATGAAAACGCCCCGACTACTGCCGGTGCTGCTCGCGTTTTGCATGTTCTCAACGGGCGCGAGTGGCCTGGTCAGTGAGTATCTGTTAGCGACGATTACGACTTACATTCTCGGCAACTCTATCGAGCAATTTTCGCTAGTGATAGCGAGCATGATGCTCATGATGGGTGTTTCCGGTTTTGTTCAAAGCAAAATGACAGACCGGAATCTGTTGCAAAAATTTATTACTGTAGAAGTATTGATGGCGTTGCTGGGTGGTTTCGCGCCGTTGGCGATATATGCGTCTTATGGGTATATGGAGCATTACTTTACGATCATTCATTACGGTTTTGTTCTGTCCATCGGTTTTCTGATCGGTTTTGAAATTCCCCTGGTGATGCGGATTATTGAGAAACAAAATATTCCGCTGAAAACGAATCTGACAATCGTCTATGCAATGGATTATGTGGGTGCATTTGTCGGCGCACTTATCTGGGTGAATTATCTACTAAAGAATTTTCCGCTGTCTGAAATCAGTTTCATTGTTGCTGGATTCAATTTCATTGTTGCTGCCATCACAATACTGTATTTCCTCTACGTTAAGGTGATTGATCGCCCGGCCATGCAGGTATTAGCGTTGCTCTTAACGGCCGCCGCACTGTTGTTTGGTTGGGCGAATAACAGGGATTTTAGCGCGTTACTAGAGCAAAAATTTTACGATGACCCTATCGTTTACAAGAAGACCACAAGATACCAGCATCTTGTGATGACTCATAATTCGAAAATCGACGATACGCGTTTGTATATCAATGGCAATACTCAGTTCTCTTCCCTCGATGAGGGGCGCTACCATGATTTTCTCGTACATCCAGTAATGACTGTCGCGCCCGCTATAAAGCACGTGCTGGTATTGGGCGGCGGCGACGGGCTTGCGCTTCGAGAAATTATTAAATACACAGAAGTAGAATCGGTGACGCTGGTGGACCTTGATCCTGAAATGATCAATATCGCGATGAATAATCAGATATTAACCGGCTTGAACAATCATTCTTTTCAGCATGCTAAAGTGAATGTAGAGTCGATCAACACTTATGTCGCAGGTTCAAAGCAAGCCATTTATATGCGTGAGGTGGGTCACGAAATCGGCGAGCGTGAGTGGGTGGCCAGTGTCGATGTGTTTAATATCGATGCTGACCAGTTTTTAAAAAAACAGCCGGAACAAAAATGGGATGCGGTGGTGATAGACCTACCTGACCCATCTTCGATTGAATTGAGTAAACTTTATAGCAAGCAGTTTTACCAGTCGTTGCGGCGTTACTTGACGGCTGACGCCTACGTGGCCATTCAGTCAACTTCTCCGTATCACGCAAAAGAGGCCTTCCTGTCAATTGGTGAAACACTAACGGCGACGGGGTTCAAAGTTCTGCCCTACAGGCAGAACATACCGTCCTTCGGGGATTGGGGCTATTACCTTGCGTGGATCGGTACTCGGAGTTCAGAGGCGGTAAAATTACAGCTTTCTTCCTTGGCCGAGTTCAAGGTTGATACAGGTTTTATAACTCCAGAATTGTTGGCGGCTTCCTTTGCGTTTGGTAAGGGCGAATTGGTTGCGGATAATCCCTGTGTTAACACACTTATGCAACCCTGTTTGTTGACGAATTATTTGGACAGGAGTTGGTTGCTGGAATGATATTTAGCCTGATTCTGCGCGGATATAAGAAAGTGCTTTCTCGAGTTCATGAATATGCTTGGGTTACCTTATTTGTTTCAATAGCGCTACTGTATGTGCTGGGTTATTTCGTCATGTTGTATGCCGGCGAAGATCAGATTCTTGAAAATTACACTTGGTGGTTTTCGGTCACCATAACGACGGTGGGTTACGGTGACTATTCGCCATTAACAACCTATGGGCGGATCTGTGCTGGGTTCATCATGTTCATTGGCATCGGTACAGTGGGCTTGGTTATCGGCAAGGTGGCTGAGTCGGTCATCGATTTTGCGAATAAAAACAGGAAAGGTTTAAGGAAGATGAATCATGAAAAGCATACCATTATCATGGGCTATCGACAGGGACGCACAGAAAAAGTCATTGCAGAATTGCTGAGTAATAATCCCGCAGAAAAGCTGGTTCTTTGCTCCTTTGATCAAAAGGAAAACCCAATACGATTTAGGGGTGTGGACTTTGTTATGGGCGAGTTAGCTTCCGAAGACGTGTTGCAACGATCGAGCGCAGTAGCGGCAAGAAACATCATCATATGGGGTGCTAGTGATAATGAGACATTTATCACGGCCTACGCATTTAGGTCCGTCAATACCAGCGCCCAAATGGTTTGTTATCTGAATAACGCAGATCATGCGGAAAAAATTGCGCGATTGCCGGCGCTGCATACTGCGCTAAATAACGTGATATTGCCTACCAGTGATTACTTGTTGGCTCAGGAGCTTCAAGACCGTGAGTCCAGTAGTGTGGTTCAACAGCTGATTCGTAACCTTGACGGCGAAAACCTTTATCGGTTTGACATTCCCCCGGGAAATGTCGCCGTGGATTATCTAACGGTATTTATAGGGGTGAAGAAAAAATACGGCGCCACGGTCCTTGCGGTTAAGGATAGCCATTTGACACTCAATCCTGACCTTGTCTTTATCGTCAAGTCGGGCATGGCGTTGTTCTATACGGCGCCCACAAGACTTGCAGACATAGACCTTGCTGGTCTTGAGGTGCAGCCGTGAACCAGCCATCCGCCAATTCAAGCCCAGATGCTTTAATGACCCGTGACGGTGCTAGCTTCGCCGGGCTGCATGTCACAGTCGACTTATTTGAGGCGATCGAGCTTGATAATATCAATTTTATTGAAACAGTGATGCGAGAGTGCGTGGTTGAATGCGGTGCGACCTTACTACACATTCATCTCGATCACTTCACGCCGAATGACGGGGTGACCGGCGTTGCGGTGCTTGCTGAGTCCCATATCAGCGTTCATACATGGCCCGAGAGAGGCTTTGCGGCTTTTGATCTGTTTATGTGCGGCGAAGCACAGCCCGAGAAAGCCATCGATATTTTAGAGGCGCGGTTCTGCGCCAAGCGAACCGCCGTTAATGTCTTTCGGCGCGGACTGAATCTCTAGGCAAGACCTTGGTTGGTGACTGTGATATTCCACTTTGCCATCAGACTTTGCCATCAGACGTTGCTGCCGAACGGCGGCGCCGAATCATTGTAGTGAGATGACGGGTGGTTGCGCTCAGAGGGCTGGACCTGGCGGGTAGTTTCATCAACACTTGGCACCAGGGAGTGGGCCTTAAGGTGAAAGAGGCCATGTCAATCAGTAAGGAGCGCGGCCAATGTCAGAACAACCAGTGATTTATGAAGAGCGCGACGGGATAGCGATCATCGCTATTAACCGGCCCGACAAGAAGAATACTCTTACCGAGTCGGTAGTTCAGGGTATTGCGGATGGCATCGATCAGGCGACTCGGTCACCGCAGGTTGCCGCAATTGTTTTGCGGGGCGTGGGTGATACCTTTACCGCCGGCTATGATCTGACCAGCAAAGAGCGCTGGGATACACCTTATGGCGCGCCTTCGGTTAAGGCGCGAGAGGGCGCCTGGGATCCTGTCCGGGATATGCAGTTCATGGGGAATAATGTGCGCCGCTTTATGAAAATATGGGAGTGCCCCAAGCCCGTGTTAGGTGAGATTCGAGGCTGGGCAGTGGGTGGCGCGACCGACCTGGTGCTGTGCTGTGATATGTTATTTATGGCCTCAGATGCGCATATCGGCTATGCGCCGAGCAGGATCTATGGGACTCCTACCACCATGATGTGGGTTTATCGCCTAGGCCTTGAGCATGCCAAGCAGTTCCTGCTCACCGGTCGGGCGATCGACGCGGCGACGGCCTTGCGCATAGGCCTGGTTTCCTATGTGGAGGATCCAGCAGATCTGTCAGCGATGGTGGAAGCCGAGGCGCGGCGGTTTCAGCATATCCCCGCGAACCAATTGGCGTTGAACAAGTTGTTGGTCAATCAGGCGTTTGAGAATATGGGACTGCGAACCACGCAAATGTTGGGGACCTTATTTGATGGCGTCACCCGGCATACGGAAGAAGCCTATCGTTGGGTAGAGGGTTTCGAAGAGAAGGGGTTTCGCGAGGTCATTCGCGAGCGAGACCAGCCTTGGCAGGACTACGGGGAGAAGCCGAAACCCGATGGGCCCGATCTGGATATCGCAGGAAAGGAGGACTGATCGTTGCACCCAAAATTAGCAGAGCTGATCCAAATTTTAGACTTAGAACAGATCGAGAACGACATATTCAGGGGCTATCATCCACAGGACGGTCGAGGTCGTCTCTACGGCGGTCAAATTATGGCGCAGGCATTGATCGCGGCAGGTAGAACCGTGTCGGCCGATCGTCCGCCACACTCCCTGCACGGCTACTTCTTACGCCCCGGTGACCCCGCGGTACCCGTATTGTTTATGGTGGAGCGAATTCGCGACGGCCGGTCTTTTACCACCCGTCGAATTGTCGCAATCCAACACGGTCGGGCTATTTTCAGCATGGATACCTCGTTTCAAGTGGTAGAGGAAGGTTTGAACCATCAGGCCGAGATGCCCGCGGTCCAACGCCCAGATGATGCCACTCTCGCCAGGGTCAATCAGAGTGATGCGTTTGTGACATTTCTGTTGGAGTACAAAGCAAAGTTGGCCCGCCAGCCATTGCCGCCCAAGCAGCATCACTGGTTTCGAGCCAATGGGACGATTGCCGCGGACGACCCCCTCTTGCATGCGGCATTGCTGACGTTCCAGTCCGACGACGCACTGCTTTCAACGTCTCGCTTGCCCCATGCTGGAAAGTTCGAGCGCAAGGATATGCAGTCGGCTAGCCTGGATCATGCCATGTGGTTCCACCGGCCCGTGGTTCGAGTCGATCAATGGTTACTCTATGCCCTGGATGCGCCGCAGGCAGCGGCAGCAAGAGGCTACAACCGCGGATTGATGTTCACCGAGGCGGGCGAACTGGTTGCCTCTACCATTCAAGAGTCGCTGATGCGGTTGCGCAAGAATCCGTGAAACGAATGCGCTAGACTAGGCGGATTAATTTACTGGGTAATCAGGCGAAGGCTGGATGAGTAACGCGCGTAATACATACCTGCGGGAAATGGGCATTGATGTCTGGGTCTTACGGGAGAACGTGCCTGACAGCCCGGTTGGCATTGAGCGCCTTGGTGCTCGCCATGAGATTGCTGTCGAGCTTGCGCCCCCTGTGGCTTTGGTTCAACGCGCGGAGGCTCCGGCCAGTTGGCAGCCCAATCAGGCCAGGTCGGCCACCAAGGACGCAGTCCTGCCGGGTCGGTCAGCGTCCCGGGCAAGCCAGCCAGAGCCTAAGGAAACCACGATCAAGCCGGTTGGTCAGGCTGAGCCGGAATTTCTGCTGTGTTTTATGGATTACACTGTGGCAGACGAGGACTTCAGTTGTGTTTTCTATTTACCCTACTCGACCCGGTCTTTACCCATTGAGGTAAGCCGTTTTGCAGACAGTATAGGGGCCGCCCGGTTTTCTCAACTGACAGTACCGGAACGCAGCGAGTTGCGCTGGCCCATGGTCAAGGCCGCCCACATCGCTCAGTCAGCAGCTGAGGCGAAACAGGTGGTTGGCGCGGGCATCAATCAGCGTGGACGGCATGTGCTGGTGTTCGGTCAAGCCGCCTTTGAGTATTTCGATATCCCTCCACAAGCGCCGTTAGGCGTCTCCTGTGCAGTGGCGGGCAAAGTGCTATGGCCTTTGGCAGACGTTAATCATTACTTTACTGAGACAGACGCGAAGATCGGGTTGTGGCGTATCCTGGTTGAGATCAAGGCAACTGGTGCGCTCGGGGTGAGGAATGTCTAACGAGGAGCTCGGACTGCAGTTTTTGCCTATGCAAGACACAGACATCGATGTGATTATCAAAAATGAACGTCGAGCCTATTCGCATCCCTGGACCGAAGGAATATTCCGTGACTGTCTGGCGTCGGGCAACGAATGCTGGATGTTGAAGGTGGCGCATCGTATCGTGGGTCACGCTATCCTGTCGATGGGCGCTGGCGAGTCTCACCTGCTCAATATCTGCGTTAATCCTGAATTCCAGGGGCAGGGTTTCGGTGAGCAGTTACTGATACATATCGTCGAACGCGCCAGTGTGAACCGCTGCAGTTGTGTGTTTTTGGAAGTTCGAGCGTCTAATCTGACTGCGTATAAGCTCTATGAACGCCAAGGTTTTAATGAGATAGGGATTCGAAAAAATTATTACCCCGGCCATATGGGCGGAGAAGACGCACTAGTCCTGGTGAAGGAACTAATACTCGAGTGATTGTTTCTCATCGATCGCCAGCATCGGTATAATGCCCCGCGCTTTGCACATCTGAGACCTCATGCCAATTATCGAAGACATCAAGAAACGGCGAACCTTTGCGATCATCTCGCACCCAGACGCTGGTAAGACCACGATTACTGAGAAATTGCTCCTTTATGGCAAGGCAATTCAGCTAGCGGGCACCGTAAAATCGAAGAAATCTGATCGCTATGCGACATCCGACTGGATGGAGCTGGAAAAGCAGCGCGGTATTTCGATCACCACCTCGGTGATGCAGTTTCCTTATAAGGGCTGCATGGTCAATTTACTGGATACACCAGGACATGAAGACTTCTCCGAGGATACCTACCGAACCCTGACCGCCGTTGACTCAGTGTTGATGGTCATCGATGGTGCTAAGGGTGTGGAAGATCGTACGATCAAACTGATGGAAGTCTGTCGGCTGCGAGATACGCCGATTTTGACGTTTATCAACAAGCTTGACCGAGAAGTCAGAGACCCCATTGAGGTGCTCGATGAAGTCGAAGACATCCTCAAAATCAAGTGTGCGCCCATGACCTGGCCAATCGGTATGGGTCAGAATTTCAAGGGTGTGTATCATCTATACAATGATGAAGTGCACCTTTTTAAGTCGGGCAAAGGTGAAGGTTTTGCCGAGACCGAGACGATAAAAGGGATCTACAGTGATGCCGCGATTGAGGTCCTGGGTAACCTGCATGAAGAGTTGCTGGCGGAAATTGAACTGGTCAAAGGCGCAAGCCATCCATTCGATCTTGAGGAATATTTGGCGGGAGCCTTGACGCCAGTCTACTTCGGTACGGCGCTGCGTAATTTTGGTGTCATGGAAATGCTCGATGGGTTTGTCGAATATGCGCCGTCACCCTTGCCCCGCGAGGCGAGCGATCGTGTTGTAGATGCCCATGAAGGACAATTTTCCGGTTTCGTCTTCAAAATTCAGGCAAACATGGATCCTAAGCATCGTGATCGGATTGCATTTCTACGGGTTTGCTCTGGCCGCTATCAACAAGGCATGAAGATGCACCATGTGCGCATGGGCAAGGACGTGCGGGTTAGCGATGCCGTGACTTTCCTCGCCGGTGAGCGCTCCCAGGCAGATGAAGCCTGGTCAGGCGACATTATTGGCTTGCATAATCATGGCACCATACAGATCGGCGATACCTTCACCGAGGGCGAGAAGTTCAAATTTCTCGGTGTGCCACATTTTGCCCCCGAACTATTTCGTCGGGTTCAGCTGCGCGACCCGTTGAAAAGCAAACAACTGCGTCAGGGGCTGACCCAGCTGTCAGAGGAAGGCGCGACTCAGGTCTTCATGCCACTGGCTAATAATGATCTGATCTTGGGTGCCATTGGCATTCTGCAGTTTGATGTGGTCGCATTTCGTCTCAAAGATGAATACAAGGTCGATTGCAACTATATGCCAGTGGCGGTCAATACGGCGCGTTGGGTGGAGTGTGATGATCCTAAAATGCTAGCGGAATTCAAGCGCAAGACAGAAACCCATCTCGCCATTGACGGCAGTGGTCACTTAACCTATCTGGCGCCAACTCGGGTGAATTTGAGTTTAATCCAGGAAAGATGGCCGGATATTCGTTTTCGGGCGACTCGAGAAATATTCTAGAGTCCGCCTGTTTTGGCGGCTGAACTAATGAGCTGACGATCTACCAGGCCAAGCTTTTTGGCCTGGTTGTCGGCGCTCATTCTAGGTCATATCTTCGTAGGGGTTGGGTATGGCGAGGCTGATGGTTTGGGTATGCCCGGGAATGGCGATGGCCTGGTCTGTCAACTCTAATTGTTCGCCATCGATCACGCCCAGACCAAATTTGTAAATCAGAGCATTGTGCCCAGCGGTAGTAGCAATATCGTAAGCCGTTGCTTGCGCCTGCACATTCTCGTTACGCTGCGAATGTTGTTTCATGGCGTTGGCGCCATGTTTCTTCGCCAGCATGTTGGTCGTCACATGAGGTGAAAGAATGGCCGCCGTGGCGTTATTGCCACCAAAGCCTTTGGCGTTGATCAAGGTCGCATCCATCTGTAGGGGATCAAAGGTTTGATGTTTCAGCAAAATATCGAGATGGCTGTGATGGACGTCGTCCGCAATGCGATCAATGGTCGTGACGCCCGGAATAATGCCATGAGCCCAGGCGCCGAGCGAAGCGGCGATCTGATCCCCGGCGGCGGTGGCCAGAGAATGTCCGAGGTAAGCCTTGATAGCCGCTACTGGCCATTTCTCGAGGTGGAATGTCTTTGCCAACTCGTTAAATATATGAGATTCGCTGACTCGATTCTGCGGTGTGCCGGTACCGTGAGCCTGAATATAGGTTCGTTGTCGCATGGCCTTTTCGCCCAAGATGGCGCGAATAACCCCCAGTGACTTGCCGACGGTCAGGTAGTTGCCTATGCCGGGACCGGGAATTGATTTTTTGAAGCCGTCGGCGTTAATAAACACGTCTGCCACAGAGCCGTAGATGTTGGCGCCCATTTCGACGGCGAGTTCGTCATCGAACAGTACGATAAACTGTGATGCCTCGGCGAGCGTGAAACCGCAATTATCACCAAAGGGCCGACAAGCACGCTGATGATCGGTAGCTCCACCACCATCAAGTTTGCTTAAGGCCTCGTCTTCAGCGAGGGCCCCCATGATGCGATAACCTTCAAAGACCTCGGGCGTCAGCGGTGCTTCGCTGGCGCCGACGATCACTGCTCGAGACTTGCCAGAGCGAATATCCTGAATGCCCTGGCGCAGGTTATACAGGAATGTCGCGCAGGCACCAACATTGGCGCCCGTGGTGCCGACGCTACCGAGGATGTAGGCATTGACGAAGTCTGCAGTCATCTCCGCCAGACTCAGTGCGCAATTCTTGGAACTGACGCGCTTTCCCAATAACGAAGCCTGGAGCATGCCGCCAGCGCCGTTGTAATCGAGTTGGCCCATAGCGCTGCTGGCATAAACCGAAATCTGGTCTGCTGGCACCTTTTGGCGAATGAGATCCCAGTCGAAGCCCAGAGAATTAATCGCGTCGGAGGCGGCATAGACCGTCAATTGTAGGCCGCGCGGATGATTGCGAGACTGGTAAAGGGTTTCTGGGTTGAATCCCGTGGGTAATTGGCCGCCAGAATTCACTCTGGATGCTCGCGAATCTGGGAATAGAATATCCATATGCTGATCGGCGGTCACCAGCACATTAACGTTATCGAGGGACGTAACCTGCCAACCTGGCGGAATGTTGTCAGGCAGTTGATTGCGCTTAAGAGCAAACGTCATAGGTTCGCCGGCACCAGGGTTCAGTCGAGCATTTTTATGAACGAGGATGTCGTTAGGGTCGAACAGGTTGTTTTCCAGCTTTCGCACAAGGGTATGTTGACGGATGAAACCTTTTTGCTCAGTAGTCAGCGGCCCGCTCAATTGCATCAATCCAGCGAGTGACTGCCAGGTGTCATCGGCCATCTCCGTCCCAAGGTTATCAATGACCAGGCGCCGGTAGCCATGATGCCCAGAACTTCGGCCAGCCGGGTTGATACCACCGAAGCCGACTATTACAGGAAGACGAGACAAGAATTTAACTCCTGAATAGAGTGTAGGACGAAAAATTAATCAATGTGATCATTGTACGGTCATGGGCCCGCATAAATCTACCCGATAAACACGGACCTCGAAGATTAAACGATCTCGATGGCGACTGCCGTGGCTTCACCGCCACCAATGCACAAAGACGCGATGCCGCGCTTTAAGCCGCGCTGCTTTAATGCATGCATGAGTGTCACGATCAATCGCGACCCAGTAGAACCGATCGGGTGGCCCTGAGCACAAGCGCCGCCGTGAATGTTGACCTTGGCAGGATCCAATCCCAGGTCCTGGATGGCGGCCATGGTAACCATGGCGAAGGCCTCATTAATTTCAAATAAGTCGACGTCGTCTTTGTGCCAGCCGACTTGCGTCAGTAATTTTTCGATGGCGCCCACAGGTGCAATAGTAAACTCCGAGGGGTCGCGGGAATTGGTACTGTGGCCAACAATTCTTGCCATAGGTTGCAAATGATGGGTCTTGATAGCTTCATCGCTGGCCAATACCAGTGCCGAGGCGCCGTCGGAGATTGAGCTTGAATTCGCCGCGGTGACAGTGCCGTCTGCGCTGAAGGCCGGTCGCAGCGTCGGAATTTTGTCAATATTGGCTTTGCCAGGCTGTTCATCGTCGGTCACCGTGGTTTCACCACCACGGTTCTTGACTGTCACGGCGATGGTTTCAGCAACCAGGCTGCCGTCGGTAATGGCTTGCTTCGCTCGAGTTAGGGACTGAATCGCAAAGTTATCCATATCTTGCCGGGTCATCTGGTAGCGATCGGCCATCTCTTGAGCAAATGCGCCCATCAGATGTCCTGTTCGAGCATCCTCCAGGCCATCAGTAAACATGCAGTCCTGAATCTCACCGTGGCCCATACGAAAACCACCACGGGCTTTCGGTAGCAGATAAGGCGCATTTGTCATGCTTTCCATGCCGCCAGCGACCATGATTTTGTTGGTGCCAGCCTTGATCAAGTCATGGGCCAACATGGTGGCCTTCATACCTGAACCGCACAGCTTATTAATTGTGGTGGCGCCTGTCGTGACAGGAATGCCTGCTGCGATGGCTGCTTGGCGTGCCGGGCCCTGACGCAGACCAGCGGCGAGCACGCAGCCCATGATAACCTCGTCGATATCGGCGCCAGCAAGGCCCGCGCGGCTGACAGCTGCGGCGATGGCAGTCGTGCCAAGGTCGACGGAGGTCAGGCTCGATAAACTGCCTTGAAAGGCGCCCATGGGTGTTCTTGCGCCGGCGGCGATGTAAACGTCAGTCATAGTCAGTCTCGTCTCTATTTGGTAGGAGAAATAATGATAAGTTATGATCAATAATGCTAAAAAATCGCCCCGCTGGCACGGTCTGATGAAACCCCGCGGGCAGCGTCATGGTCGTTTGCCAGGTTGCCCCATCAGGCAAATTGTTGGGTCAATAGACGCCAATGGCGACGTTGTCGGTTCAAGTTCGATTCAAGCTCCTGCAACTGGTGGTGTAATTCTGTTTCATCCCAACGTTGCTTCAGTTTGGCGGTTTTCAACTCCAGCTTGCGCTGCCGACAAAGCGCCCAGGCATTCAGGCTATGCACCAACTGTTCATACTCGGCTTCAAGCAGGTTCAGCCATTGCTCTTTATTACTCGGTCGAGACTGCCGGACTCGGGCGCTGGCATAGGCGAGCTGCATTTTTGCCCGGCTCTGCTCAATTTTTTCTGGTGCAACCTGTTTAAGGTGATGGGCCAGCTGACACCATGACAAAGCTTTAATCAGCCATTTGGTCGGGTCGAAATGATACCACCTCACGCCGTTTCTGTAATCCCACTGGAAGGTGTGATGGAAATTGTGATATCCCTCGCCATAAGTCAGCAACGCGATCAGCGGATTGTCTCGCGAGGAGGTCTGGTCGGAGTAGGGCTGACTGCCCCAGGCGTGGGCCAGAGAGTTGATTAGGAACGTCGTATGGTGACCGATCACCAGGCGGAAAAATCCGAGTAATAGCAGACCGCCCATCGGATCATTAAAGAGCCAGCCGAGTGCCAAGGGCAATAATAGGTTTAGGCTGAGGGCCAGTGTCGCATAGTGTTTGTGCTGCCAGACAACGACCGGGTCGCGGTCGAGATCTGTGATGTTGCTATAGTCCTTGGTTGTCGCGGGATAATCGCGAAGCATCCAGCCCATATGGGAATACCACAAGCCGCGGCGTGAGGAATAAGGGTCCAGATCCGGATCGTCTGTGTGTCGATGATGGTTGCGGTGGTCAGCACACCAGTTTCGAATTGAGTTTTGGACCGCCAGAGCGCCGCCCAAGGCAAATATCAGGCGCGGCAGGAGGTGGGCTGAATAGGCTTTGTGGGACCAAAGGCGATGATACCCGGCTGTGATCGATAAGCCATTCCAGGCCAGCATCAGCCCTAACAGCACCCACAAGCCAGGGTGATAGCCATGGGTGATGCCATGCCAGGGAACGCCGAGCGCAGCGACGAGGCTGGTACTGGTGAATATGGCAAGGACATCAAATCGTCGAGGTGTTGGGTGTTGCTGTTGTTGTTTCATAAGGTGAATCCTATTTTAGGGATACCGGGAAATCAACGGTTCAAATTAAAACGCTTGTGATATGCTCCGGCAACACGACGTTTTGCCCTGGATCGTGGCTGATAGAGAGCCAGTTCGGTGCCAATTACTCAAATTAATAGGAACAATTGAAGGAATGTCATATGACCTCGAAAGCAGAAGCAGCACTGGCGATATTTAAATCCTACGAAGGTGAGGAAGAGGGTGTCGGCGAGTGGTTTCAAATCGATCAAGCTCGAATTAACCTGTTTGCAGATGCGACCATGGATCATCAATTTATTCATATTGATCCCGTCAAATCGGCACAGCTGTCGCCCTATAAGGTGACTATCGCTCACGGGTTCCTGACGCTGTCGCTGATTGTGCATCTGGGTTCGAGCATTGCGCCGAAGAAACCAGCTGCCTTGGATGGTATCTACATGGGGGTCAACTACGGTCTTGATAAAGTCCGGTTTCCGGCGCCCGTGCCAGTGGATTCGTTCATACGCGCACGGCACACGTTAATGTCAGCGGAGCTTAAAAACCCGAACACGATTCAGGTCAAGCGGCAGGTCACTATCGAACTGCAAGGTGGTGACAAGCCCGTCTGCATTGCCGAGTCTTTAACTCGACTTATGTATGGTTGACGGCGTGGGTGCGAGGTTGGCGGCAAATTTGATTGCCGACCTACAGAGCCGACTGAAACGAATACAATGGGATAAAAAATAGCGGTTTGAGCCCGATTGACGCTAAGTCAACCGGGCTTTCGACGATTCTGGCGAAGGAAAATACATGACGGTAATTACCAAAGAAGATCTGGTGCAAAGCATTCAGGATGCGCTTCAGTACATCTCATACTACCACCCGGTAGATTTTATTCAGGCCATGAATGCCGCCTATGAACGGGAGGAATCTAGTGCAGCTAAAGATGCGATGGCACAGATCCTGATTAATTCGCGCATGTGTGCCGAGGGTAATCGGCCGATCTGTCAAGACACAGGGATTGTCAATGTCTTCATTTCGGTAGGTATGAATGTTCGCTTTGAAACAGATCAGTCCCTTGAAGACATGATCAATGAGGGGGTGCGGCGCGCCTACCTGCTGCCAGATAATGTACTACGTGCCTCGGTGCTGGCAGATCCTGCCGGCAAGCGAATCAACACGAAAGACAATACCCCAGCTGTGATTCACACCGAACTGGTTCCCGGCGATACAGTTGATATCCATGTGGCTGCGAAAGGCGGTGGCTCGGAGGCCAAGTCCAAGCTGGCGATGTTAAATCCCGCCGATAGCATTGTTGATTGGGTGATCAAGACGGTACCGACTATGGGCGCAGGCTGGTGCCCGCCGGGGATGCTTGGTATTGGTATTGGCGGGACGGCAGAAAAAGCTATGTTGCTGGCTAAACGCGCGCTGATGGATCCCATTGATATTTATGATCTGCAGGCTCGAGGGCCGTCATCCAGAGTGGAAGAACTACGTCTGGAGATTTTTGAGAAGGTCAATGGGCTGGGAATTGGTGCTCAAGGCTTGGGCGGTTTAACTACCGTGCTGGATGTCAAAATTCTCGATTACCCGACTCATGCAGCAAACTTGCCCGTCGCGATGATACCTAACTGTGCAGCGACTCGGCATGTTCACTTTGTGCTGGATGGCAGCGGCAGTGTTGATCTAAAGCCGCCTCAACTTGAAGACTGGCCAAAAATTACCTGGGAGGCTGGCCCGAATTCTCGGCGAGTCAATCTGGATGACATCACCCGCGAGGATGTCGCCAGTTGGCAGCCTGGGGAAACGTTGTTACTCAGTGGCAAGATGCTGACGGGGCGGGATGCTGCGCACAAGCGTATCCGTGATCTGCTGGAGCGGGGTGAAAGTCTACCCGACGGTGTTGATCTCGCCGGACGGTTTATTTACTACGTAGGCCCAGTGGATCCTGTCCGCGAAGAAGTTGTTGGGCCTGCCGGACCAACTACGGCGACCCGAATGGATGGTTTTACCGAGATGATGCTGGCCCAGACTGGGTTGTTGGGCATGATCGGCAAAGCCGAGCGTGGCCCGGTAGCGATCGAAGCAATCAAAAAACATCGGGCCGTGTACTTGATGGCTGTGGGTGGGGCCGCATTTCTGGTTTCAAAGGCGATTCGTAAGTCCAGAATCGTCGCTTTCGAAGATTTGGGTATGGAGGCTATTCATGAATTTGAGGTGGAAGATATGCCAGTGACCGTCGCGGTGGATTCCAAGGGTGAGTCGGTACATATCACCGGACCCAAGTTATGGCGGTCGAAAATTGGTCTCCTGCCGGTGGTGGAAATTTAAGCCGGTTTTATTGGTTTTTGGTTGAATATATAATGGCTTAAAAATCAATCGGTTAAGTTTTTTATTGGCGGTTATGGCGTTGCTTGCTTGCCACCATTAGAGTACATTACGGTCAGGAAACCCGGTCTGGTCTCTGGGTCAATATTTATTATCATTTGTCGGTATCCTCCAGGGCGTGCCGGCGAATCAATGGAATGCAATTTCTTATGGGGCACGAATCTTCCTCTGTGGACCAGCTGTACCTGAATGCCGAGACGTTAGCTCAGGATTTTTCCTTATTTCCTCGTCGTCAAAGTGCTTCCGTGATTGGCGGTCTGCTGAATGACAAGCAAATTGAGGCGAGAGTTAAACAACTGCGCGGCATGGAAGTTGATGCCTATATTGCGGCGACCGTGGCGCCGACAGAAGAATCAACCCGCCCTGGCGCGAAAGATGTCGTTGCGGCCCTGGACGTGCCGGTCGCCAATGTGATCGAGCGTGGCCCTTTCTACTGTGCCGAACTCTCTTTTGAATTTAGCGGAACCAGCCGAAAAGTCGGTCTGATCGCCCAAAATCGGGCTCATGGCTCAGGTGTCTGGGGACCGGAACATCACGAATTGGCCTCAAAAATGGCGGGTCATTTTGCGGCACGCTCTATGCCCATTGTCACCTTCATGGATACGCCAGGAGCGGACCCTTACGAATTAGCCAATGCACAAAATCAGGCACATTCTATCTCACGGCTGATTGCTGAGCTTTGCAACGTCGATGTCCCGACGCTGGGTATTATTATTGGCCAGGGTTATTCAGGCGGTGCCATTCCGTTGGCAGCGAGTAATTTGTTGTTGTCGGTGCGAACCGGCGTGTTCAACACAATCCACCCCAAGTCATTAGCTAATCTGGTGCGGCGCTATAACTTGTCGTGGCAGGAGTGCGCGCAATTTGTCGGCGTGTCTTCCTATGAGCTGTATATGCAAGGCAATATCGATGGTGTGATCGACTATGATCCAGGCGAAACTGAGACCATCAGTCATTTAAGAGATGCCATTGTTCAGGGGCTCACCTCTATCGAGGATGGAACTCGAGAATTTATCAGCAAGCACCCCGAGATTTTCGACCACTACCAGCGCAATGTTAAGCGTTATCTTAACCCTTCCGATTTTTTGTCAGCAATTAATGCCAGCTCCACTTTAAAGCTGCGAGTTTCACCGACGGAATACCCTAACGTCTTTGGTGCTGCTTATCGTTATTTGCGTTATTTGGGGTTGCGCAAACGTATTAAGAGTACAACCACAACGCAGTACGGCCGTTTGGCAGATGCCAAAATTCCGGAAGGGGAGTTAGCGCAGCGATTACACCGAGAGCGTCGAGTCGCATTTCTAGGCTGGCTGCAGGATCCGGACAAAATTCTCTACGAGGATGTGCTGAGTAAATCCTGGAAGAACTACGTTGATAAAAAGTCGGTCGTTGGCGACGAACGCGGACGTATTGCCCAACTGATATTCGGCGAGCCGACCCGTAATTATCAGATAGCTAAAAAAGAACTTTGCCTGGTCACTGGCCTGCATCTTTACAATCGCTGGAAAAGTAGCGCGAAAGATAATTTGTCGGCGTTAATCCTGCACATGGATAATGAGGATGCGAGTGCGTATCTGCTCCATTCAAGGGATATCAAGGATGTTAAAGGCCTGCTTGAGGCAATGTCCAATACTGACAATGTGTTTGTCAGCCATGTAAAACGTAAGTTTTCATTTGAGGGCAAGAAGCTATTTGATGCTGAATATATCCAAGAGAAGGCCGCTGATTTTCTTGTCAGTCAACTCATCGCTGAACTCAACCTAATTCTTGAAGGGGGCTCCCTGTACGACAGTGAAAACCTGGCCGGTGAAAATCTGTCTGAATTCACCCGAAAACTTATCGATAGTGAGGCAGAGCATCCGATACAGCTGAACCGAAGACTCCTGGAAGATAGCCTGTGGTCATATATTGAGCGCAAGCGCAGCCAGGTAGAGCCTATTGCTGAACAAGACCGCTCAATTCTCGATGTCATCTTTGACGAAGATATTCGCCACGACTTCGTGACTGAATGTCAGAACCTGATTACCTTTGGAGTACTGTATGACAATCTGATCAGCGAGTTGGTATCAGTTGCAAGACAGGCCCATGAATCAAGAGCGCTGCCTGCAGAGTTTATTCAACAGTTGATCGACAAATCCATTAACGAAGTCTGCGGTCTTGATATTGTTGCGGGTCAGGACAAAACTGAAATCAATAAGCGGTTTGCTGTTTGGGTGCAGGAGTTGGCGAGCTACTCGCGCAGCGGTGTCTTTTTAAAGTCCGTTGAAGAATGGATCCGAGTCGTCCATAAGGACAAGTCAGATACGCTGTTTGTGGTTGTGAGTTTTTTCTTTGAAAAACTGCTGCCCGAGTATTACGCCACCCAAGGTAGTGGCAAGCGCTATGAAGGAAAAATCGAACCGGTTCGTATTGGTCGCCGAAAAGATTTTTGGAATCGATTGAATATTGCCTATCGCGATCTTTTGTTTCATGAGCAATTGACCCGTGAAAAGCGTTCGAAACGGACCTCGTATGAATCGTTGTTGAATCTGTATGTGAAAAATTTCACAGAACTAAACGGTACGTTGATGTCAGCGAACCCGGTAGATTTCCCCACCTTCCGGCCTTCGATTGAAGCGGCGTTGAAGAATAATATCCGACCTTCGGGACTGATCACGGGCATGGGTGATTTTACCACCGAGACCGGCTGTTACCGGGTTGGTTTGGTGATGTCCAACGTTGCCTTTCAGGCAGGTAGTATCGACAATTCTGACTGCGTTCGATTCTGTAAGCTATTGGTTGAATGTGCCGTGCAACAGGTTCCTGTTGTCTGTTTTATCTCCTCAGGTGGTATGCAGACTAAAGAAGGTGCTGCAGCCTTGTTTACGATGGCGGTGATTAACGACCGGATAACGCGATTTGTGCGAGACAACGACCTGCCTATCATAATGTTCGGGTTTGGAGATTGTACCGGTGGCGCGCAGGCAAGTTTTGTGACTCACCCACTGGTTCAGAATTATTATTTTAGTGGTACCAGTATGCCATTTGCGGGTCAAACAGTGGTTGAGCGGAACTTGCCTTATACATGCATGCTCAGCAACTATCTGTCGGTGACTCCTGGCGCCATGCGCGGCTTGGTAAAACATCCATTCTCAGAAGACCTGGATCAGGAGCTTCGCCGTATTGATCCAGCCATACCGCTTCCCATCGAATCGATTGAACAGGTCGTTGATCGGATTATGTCCGGTAGTCTAAAAGCGGCTGAGCCCATGGTTGTGCAGCACCATATCTCAGAAGACGAGCTGATTCGGCCGATTAAACGTGTGCTTGTCCATGCTCGCGGTTGTACCGCGGTGAAGCTGGTGAGTCGGGCGATTCACTATGGTTATGAAGTGGTTCTGGTTCAGTCGGACCCGGATATGGACTCAGTGCCAGCAGATATGGTTCGTGCAGATCAAAAGCACAGTCTGGTTTGTATCGGTGGTAACACCTCAGACGAAAGCTATCTGAATGCGCTGAGCGTCTTGAGTATTGCCGAGATTGAAGGTGTAGATGCACTGCACCCAGGTATTGGGTTTCTGTCAGAGGATCCGAATTTTGCCAAGCTGGTGCGTAATCGCGCCATTAACTTCATCGGACCGAAGGTTTCCAGCATGGAAACCATGGGTAACAAGTCAAATGCCATCAACACGACGCAGAGCATCGATGTCCCCGTGGTGCCTGGCAGCCATGGTATCGTCAATACCTCAGAAAGTGCCGCTGAGATTGCCGAGCAGGTGGGCTATCCCATCTTGTTGAAGGCTGTTCATGGTGGTGGTGGTAAGGGTATTCAGGTCGTTCGTCGACCGGAGCAATTACATGGTCTATTCCACCAGGTAACAAGTGAGGCCAAGGCGGCATTCGGTAATGGCGATGTATATATTGAAAAATTCGTGACTTCGTTGCGCCATATCGAGGCGCAGATATTAAGAGATACCCATGGCAATACCCTGGTTGTCGGCTTGAGAGACTGTAGTGTGCAGCGTAATAACCAAAAGCTGATGGAAGAATCATCCTCAACCATGCTGCCGGAAAAGCTCAAGAAGCAGGTGTTTGAATACGCGAACAAAATTGCCAATGCCGTCGATTACATTGGTGCTGGCACCGTTGAGTTTATTTATGACGTGCCAAATGATGCGGTTTATTTCATGGAAATGAATACCCGTCTGCAGGTCGAGCATCCGGTGACAGAGGTTGTTACAGGTGTTGATATCGTCAAGCAGCAATTTGAAATCGCATCTGGCGGTTCTATTAAAGGCTTGAAAGTAGTCGAGAATGGCTATGCGCTGGAAATTCGAGTCAATGCCGAGAAAGCCGTTTTGGATGCTGACGGCAAGGTGTCTTTCGCGCCGACTCCAGGCGAAATTACGGCTTGCGAACTCCCTGTCGAGTCGCACATTCAATTAATTTCTATGGCCGGTCCCGGTAAAGTGGTATCGCCTTTCTATGATAGTTTGATCGTTCAGATTATTTGTCACGGTAAGGATCGAAACGACACCGTGAAAAAAATGCTCGCCTATTTGGACCGGGTTAAGATTCATGGCATCAGTACAAACATTTGTCTGATCAAGCGAATCTTGGCTGACAAGGTTTTCCTTGATGGTGTTTACGATACAGGTTATTTGCCGGCCTTTTTAGAACGTACAGATATGGCGGCGTTGATCGAGGAAATAGCGGAAGCATCGGGTACTGAAGGCGTTGGTATTGACCTGGAAATGCTTCGCATCGATGGTAGCGATGAGCTCAAGGTGCTATCGCCTTCAACGGGGGTTTTCTATCGAACTCCGTCGCCCACCGAGCCCGAATACGTCAATGTTGGCGATATCGTCAATGCTGATGACACTTTGTGTCAGCTGGAGGCTATGAAGATGTTCACGCCCGTGAATTTGAACTCATTCTCCGGAAACGAAGGCGAGGTTTATCCTGCTGACGGGCAATATGAAGTCACGCGAATTAATATCGCCAGTGGCCAACAGGTCAACGAAGGCGATTTGCTGTTTGTCATCAAACCTCAACAAGTAGCGCCTGAAACTGCCTGAGTTTGATGGCCGGCTCCTAGCTGCGTCAAGCTAGGGGCCGGCGATATCCGCGCTTAAGTATCTCGTCGCTTCGGGCCAATGTTGAGCCCCGTCGATTGTCGACGCCAACCCCCTGTGCAGGCCATCAAGGCATTAGTTATCAAAGCATTAGTTATCAAAGCATTAGTTATCAAAGCATTAGTCATCAAAGCCAAGTGATCAAGGCTGGGTCGTCGAGTTTACAAACTAAAAAGCACGTTTTGACACACCCGTGACAGGGTTAATGGATCAT
>Ga0209119_1001090_pt1 | contig 27386 bp, 21 predicted proteins | sample COG_03_FD_184747 | JGI IMG/M metagenome (GOLD analysis project Ga0209119, IMG submission 184747) | Pelagic Microbial community sample from North Sea - COGITO 998_met_03 (SPAdes) (version 2) | ecosystem: Environmental > Aquatic > Marine > Neritic zone/Coastal water | place: Helgoland, sampling...
ATCATAAAACGACGGCTGCACTGTTTATACTATACGACGCGATTTTAATTTCGATTGGCGTGTTGGGTGGAAGTTTAGTGTTGTCGAGTAGCGATACCTTATTTACCTTACTAACATGGGGCGGCATCATCTTTCTATCAGGGTATGGTGGTTTATCAATGAAATCAGCATTAAATCATAAGGTAAATCAAGATGATCATATAACTAGTAAAAAGTCAGTCAAATTAGTACTCGCAACTAGCTTAGCGGTAACTTTTTTAAATCCACATGCTTACATAGATACGGTAATGGTGATTGGTAGTGTCGGTGGTCAATATACAGGTAGTGCTAAATTATTCTTTCTCGTTGGCGCTGTGCTTGGATCTGTTGTGTGGTTTTCGTTTTTAGCGACTGGCGCAGTTAAATTATCATCTTACTTAGGAAAACCAATAGTAAAACGTATTATCGATGTACTCATAGCATTGGTTATGTGGGGTATAGCTTGGTCACTTTATAATTCATGGTTAGCAAGAGGGTAAGTTGACTAGCCTGGCTTATCAAAATTTATTTGAATTATTGTAAGTTTATTCAGTTCCGCGGTCAGATCAGTTGATTTATAAAGGCAGAAAATTTTGTAATTGTTTCTACTCGCTCTAAGCAGACATACAATAAGATGTTTTACTTTACCTCAGTAAACGACTTATTGGCTGAGAACAGTAATGCTTATCTTATCGTACTTAAAGTACATCCACGCAGATTATTATCCGCGTTTGTCCGGTCACGGCGTCATGGATTTGATGAAATAGGGCAGAACGTAAGCTTCGTTATGCTGTGGCTAGGGGGGGGGAATGGGGATATCCCGAGTTTTGCTTTTCACCACACGCATACTGTTATATCTGAGACTGTGTTCTATTTCTTTGAAACACTATCTCTAGGGCTTTGTCATGTTTTGCCATTAGGTGGCCGAATATTCTAGCGCTGATGAATTGACGTTTTTTAGAGACCATTGTGTGTTAGCTGTCTGGCATAGCAAAAAAACATGGTGAATCGATGTTCAATCACAAAGATTAAAAATCGGCAAACATTACCACTTTATCGCGACCTCTTTTCTTTGCCTCATACATTGCCTTATCAGCACACTCCATCAGCATAGTTTGATTGTTTGCATGCTGAAGATAAATTGCCCCACCAATACTTGAAGAAATGTTCAGAATTACACCCTTGTCCATCACAAAAGGTTCTTTTAATGCTGTGCGTATTTTATTGGCTACATCCTCTGCGTTCTTATCAATATCAGAGAGAACCACTACAAACTCGTCTCCCCCAAGTCTTCCAACGGTGTCTGTGGCGCGCAAACAATATTGAATACGCGCAGAGACTTCTATTAACAGCCAATCACCAACATGGTGGCCGTGGACATCATTTACTTTTTTAAATCCATCTAAATCAATAAAAAGAATCGCCATCATTTTATTATTACGGTCAGCAAACGTGATAGCTTGCTTTAATCTATCGGTGATCAAACGACGATTGGGTAGGCGGGTTAAGGGATCATATGAAGCTTCCTTATCCAGACGCATTTGAATATCTTTTTGCTCGGTAATATCATAGTTGACACCAACCAACCGAGTTGGGTTGCCTGCTAAGTCAAAAGTGGCTTTTGATACCGCTTTAATATAATGAACTGAGTTATCCGGCCATAAAATACGAAATTCAGGACAATATTCTCGCTCATTTCTTAGGGCCGCTTGTATTTCACCATCAATATGTGCACGGTCATCTATATGCACTCTGGCAATCCATGCTTCATATAAATCTTCAAATTCTGACTCCTTTAAACCATACAATTGATACATCACTGAGTCCCAATTCAAAATGTTATTTTTAACATCCCAGTCCCAAATACCAACAATGCCGGCAGAAGCCCCTGCTTTTAGTCGATCAACCAATACTTTTAATTTTTCGCTCGTCTGGCGCGCTTTTTTATTGTTATTGGCAATGTTCAGCATCACAAACAGTAAAAGCACCGATAAAGTCGTACCAGTAAAGCCAACTAGTTTAGCAAGGTCGTTTTCAACGATACCTTCAAATACAGGGGTACTGTGAAAGTTTACGGTCCAATTTCGGCCTGGGAATTCAATCTTTTTAACCACAGAAAAAAGAGGTTGAAATTGTTTTTGATCAGAACCGGATAAATAATCAGGATCTAACTTAGGCGTATAAAGAAGATCCTCAGCCTCTTGGGAATCTCCGTCATATATTGAAAAAATGACTTGGCGGTCTTTATCGCTCAAAAGAATACCGTTGATCAGATTATCTATACGAAATGGGCTATATATATATCCGATTAGTTCTTTTTGACGCTGAGCTATGTTTTCAATGGGTGTCCCACTTCGATATAAGGGGAGGTACATGAGAAACCCATTCTGCAAGTCATCACCATTCTCTTGCACCAATTTAACCTTGGCGGAAATTGCGACATTACCATTGTCACGGGCGATGTCCATAGCGATATTGCGAGCCTTTTCTGAATACATATCATACCCAAAGGCGCGCTGATTTCTAGCTGTGAATGGCTCAAGGTAAAGAATACTACTGTACTTATCTCGCTCACCTGCTGGAAAGACATTAAAATCATTAAAGCCTTCTAACTGCACAGCATTGACAAATTCTTCTTTTTCATCTGGTGTTAACATCACGGCATAACCAATACCTTGAATCCCAGGCCAAAGTTTATCAACTTCTAAATTAGTGACATAATCATGGAATTCTTGGCGACTGACACTCGCACTGGCTTTAAATAGCCCTATACCCCCACGCAGAACTTGTTGATATCCCTGCATTCGCTGTTCGATAGCTCGAAGAGTTTGGGCGACCTCAAATGTGAATAAATCTTGGCTATGAATTTGACTAGATTTGCTGGTGATTGTCCAAGCAATGAAGGTCATACAGAGACTTAATGTAAAGATAAGCCAAGTGGAGTAGGTACTTCGAAAAAACACCCACACGTTTTTTGCACTTGTCACCTTATCGGTATCATCCTTCTTGCTTATAAGGTTACTGCTCATTAAAACTCCTTGTAAATTGTCAACTACAATTGAGCAATTTAAATGTGTAACTGTACATTTTATACTCTATTACATTAACTATAAGATTGAAAATTAATTTGGCAAGCCGTTCAGGTTTGTCACTTCAGGTTTTCACAAATTAAAATAATAAGCTGGGAGTGAAGGTTTTCAAAAACCGAATGATTTTGCCATCTTATTAGAAGAGCTTTTCCTTCAAGGTGACTTACTAGAAGCCAAACATTATGTTGAGATGTCATAATGTCTGTGCAAGTTTTTAGCTAAACTGAGTGGAGCAAATAAAAGCTATCAAAAAATTTAATAAAGGAAAAATTAATGATAAAAGTAGTTGTCTTGGTGTGGTTAATAATATGCATTCATTCTAAGGTGCTGGCCCATCAAACTTCTGTCACTTATGTGGCAAATGAAGCAGTACTGATAACAAACGGAGATAAAAAAGTATTGTTTGACCCGTTTTTTCACACAGCCTTTGGTATTTATCAGTTGGTACCAGAGTATACTCAACAGGCCATATTCAGTGGTACTCCCCCTTTTGATAACTTAACGGCTATTGTCATCAGCCATGCCCACGGCGATCACTTTGCTGCAGACGATGTGTTGAAGTATTTACTAAAATACCCTAACACTCAGCTCATTGCGCCACAGCAAGCGGTCACAGAACTGAGTGTTTTGAGTGGTGCGAACCAAATATTGCCTCAAGTGACCAGTGTTAAATTGGCATTTAATCAAACACCAAAATCCTTAGAGGTGGAAGGCTTGGTGATTGATGCCGTGCGTATCCCGCATGCTGGTTGGCCCGGACGTGCAGACATCGAGAACTTAGTTTTTAGAGTCACTCTAAAAAGTCAAAGTGAATCTGTTACCGTTATGCATATGGGCGATGCTGATGCTGATGATAACCATTACTTGCCTTATAAAAGCCATTGGCAAAAACGTATTAGCGACACCGTATTAACGCCCTACTGGTTTTATCTTTCGGCTGAGGGCAGGGATATATTGACCGATATCCTTAATGTTAAAAAGAGCATTGGTATCCATGTGCCAATTAAAACCCCACGCCAACTTAAGTCCAGCGGTGAGGACTATTTTACCCAGCCTGGCGAGATGCGAAGAGTAGATGAGCCGCATATGCATGAACATTAAAATAGGGGCGAAAAGGGGTCGAGTGATCTGTATCGCTGCATGTAAATCAAAGATAAAATATCCAAAAAGGTCTACTCAAGATAGCGTATTATTATTTATCAAACTATTGAGTATTCTGATGCTTAAAATGAATAAAAAGATATTAAAAACAACATGAAGACAGTTCTTTTAGCTTTTCTGGTGTTAACAGCCTTTGGCTGTGGTGCTACAGAGCAACAATTGCTGAAATCCGAGCCTTTTACCGGTGTGATTTCAGCAAGTCAGCTGATTACTGAATATCCGCTATTTCGCTCCGCTTATGAACAATATCAACCTAGCTCAGCAGAAATTGCTGCAGTAAAATCTTTATCTGGCAAATCCTTGATCGTATTATTCGGTACATGGTGCCATGACAGTGAACGTGAAGTGCCAAGGTTGTTGAAATTATTAGATTTGTCCGGTGTTGAATTAGAAAGTTTGTCATTATATGGTGTCAATTATAATAAACAAGAGCCGACTAATTTGCACCAGCAACATCATTTAAGGTATTCACCCACCATCATTCTGTTGCAAGGTGAAGATGAATTAGGCCGTGTTGTTGAAAAACCGGTAACAAGTTTGGGAGAGGATTTGGCGCGGTTTGTTACAAAAGGATAAACAACTTTCATTCTTTAATTAGCCATGTAACATTTCTTCCCAATGGGTCCTGAAATAATTTAGGTGGTGATGCTCACTTATGTATAAGACATTATGTAGATCGTAACTTTATAGCTGGCCGTATACCTTGCAATCCGTCTATAAATGTTTGATTTTTTATATCAATTGCGCATTTACACACGATATTTATCTCTCAATTTTATCAGTCTTTATTAGGAATTTATTATTCATTCACTCACACCTACCGATAAAGATCTTTGGTTTCTGCCTTTAGGTGGAACAGGCGAAATAGGTATGAACATGAATCTTTATGGTCATGCCGGGCAATGGTTGATGATGGATTGTGGCATAACCTTTAACAGCCCGCTTTGTACAGAATCCGAATCTAAGACCTCGGGGCTGCATAAACATGACATTGTGGCTGCCGACCCCTGGTTTATTAGTCAGCGCAAAGAACAATTAGCGGGTATTGTGATTACTCATGCCCATGAAGACCATATAGGTGCTTTGCCTTATTTATGGCGTCGATTTAAATGCCCTGTGTACACCACTAAATATACTGCTGAAATATTACGACGCAAGCTTGCTCGGGGTGGTTTGGGTGACAATATTCCAATCATTGAAATAGACAGTGGTGAGCGAGTCGATATTGGCGAATTTAACGTTGAATGGATGCTGATAACGCATTCATTACCAGAGCCTCATGCTTTTGTGATCAGAACCTCTGCGGGAAATGTGTTTCATACAGCGGACTGGAAAATTGACCTAGCACCAGTGACTGATAAGCCTTTTAATTCTCATCCTTTTAAATTATTGGCGAAGCAAGATATATTAGCCATGGTATGTGATTCGACTAATGCCACCCGCGAAGGGTATTCTGTGTCTGAGCAACAATGTTATAAGGGCTTGAAACAAGCCGTCGTCAATGCAAAAGGACGGGTTGTAGTGGGATGTTTTAGTAGCAATATTGCGCGATTGATTACCTTGGCAAAAATAGCGAAAGAAACGGGGCGCTACTTTGCGCTGTTTGGCCGTTCATTACAAAACACAGTGGGTGCAGCCAAAGCCACCGGGCATTGGCCAGATGACTTACCGATACTTGATGCTTTTAATGCTGGATATTTATTACCACGAGAAGTGTTAGCGGTAGCAACGGGCAGTCAAGGTGAGCCAAGGGCCGCATTAAATCAGTTGGCCAAAGACACCTATCGCAATGCTTCTTTGGATGAGGGTGATTTGGTGATGTTCAGTTCTATTGTGATACCAGGCAATGAAAAGTCTATTGAAAATCTGCTTAAAGCCTATAAATCTCGCAAAATCAATACCCTGATGGCCGATGATTCAGCATTGCCCATTCATGCTTCAGGTCATCCATGCCAAGAAGAGTTAAAACAAATGTACGAATGGGTGCGTCCACAAGTCGCTATACCTACCCACGGAGAGGTTGAGCATATGCAAGCCAACGCTGAGATGGCCCGTTTAAGCCATGTGCCTAGAAGTCTCACTGGATTAAACGGCGACCTGTTTAAGTTAGCACCAGAGGTGAAAGTACTTAAACAAGCGGTAAGAGCAGGTAGGATTGCTTTACAACAGTCTTAGTAGAGACCGCTTATATCCAAGCAGGATAGGATTAAACGTGCTTTAGGTTGCATACTTTTATTTGGCCTGTTGCAGCCTAAATGTTTGAATTTTCGTGATCAGGTAAAGAACTGACATTTGTACTGCAAGGGCAATCAATATCCAATACGTTTGTGGATTGAACCCCGCAAAAATAAAACAGCATAAAGCAATGGCGCCATTGGTTAGAGCATAAGGCAGCTGAGTTCTAAAATGTTCAAACTGATTGCATCCCGAGCCAGTGGAGGAGAGTATGGTGGTTTCTGAAATAGGCGAGCAGTGATCACCAAACAAGCCCCCAGATAAAACTGCTCCAATGCTGACGACTAGGGATGCTTCTATGGCAAACGCAGTAGGGATCATCAAAGGGAACATAATAGCGAAGGTGCCCCATGACGAGCCAGTGCTAAAAGAAATAATCCCAGACAACGCAAACGCCACAGCCGGCAATAACCAGTAAGGAAACCCCTGTTGAGCCTGCTCAGCAATATAAGTGGCGGTGCCCAATTCCTTACCCAACGCACTGAATGTCCAAGCTAAAATAAGTACTATGGCGACTTGCATCATATTACCCATACCTTGCAAATACAGATCAATACCTTCAGTTAATGTTCTGACACCATAGAAAGCCATTATTAACATTAAGCTCAGGGCGGCAAAAAAGTAGGCGCTGGATAATGCAGCACGAAAGGTTGACCCCGCCACTTTTTCAAAGGGAAAACCTAACGGAAGTAAGATTGCGCACAATACTGTGGCCATAATCAACAGAGGAATAAACACAAATGAAGCCCGAGCTTTGCTGTGACTGAATGCCTGTATATCGTTCTTGTGCTGCTCAGCGATGGTTTGCTCTGTCGCACGTTTGGCTGTCTTTTCTGCCTCTGCCATGGGGCCAAAATCTAGGTCTGCATAGATAAGTACCGGTACAATGAAGATGGCCAAAATTGCATAGAACTGGAAAGGTATGGCCTGAATAAAACTATTCAGGGCTGATATATCTTGTCCAGCACCATCCAGTTCTTTTTGTATCAGGCTGATAATGTAAATACCCCATCCAATAAAAGGCACTAAAATAGCGACGGGGGAGGAGGTGGAGTCCACAATAAATGCCAGTTTTTGTCGAGAAATTTTGAGTTTATCGAATAATGGTCGAAACACTGGGCCAACAATCAGGGGAGTGCCTAAGTCAGAGTAGAAAATGAAAATGCCTCCGCACCAAGCTGATAGTTGAGCGCGACCTGTGCTACTAATTTTACGCACTATAGAGAGCGCAAAAGCTGGGCCGCCACCTGACTTTTCCATCAGGGTCACAAATCCTCCAATAAATACCAACAGCACTATTACCCCTGCGTTGTAGCTATCACTCACAGTGGCCACTAAATGCTCTTTGACTAAGGTAGTCATTACGTCTAAGGGATTAAATCCTACCAGCATGATAACGGCACTCACTACACCTGCAAACAAACCAATCACAACGTTGCGGGTACCGAGTGACAACCCTAGGGTAATGACGATAGGAATAATAGAAGTGATATCAGCATCTGGCAGTGTATTGGTCATTATGTTAAGCACTATGATTTATCTCTTTGGATATTTGCGTGCTTAAATTAACATTAACTACGCTGCTATATTGTTAAGCATAAACGAGTCGTTGCCTCTGTGTAAACCATAATAGAATTAACATTCTCAGTTGCTTTTGATTGCGCTGCTGGAATATATTTATCTGAGGCACGACTGACTCAAGTAATGTGGTGCGTTAAGTCATCTGCTCATCAAAAAATATCTCTTCAACGGTTAAATTGAATAACCGAGCTATTTTAAACGCTAAGGGTAAACTGGGATCAAATTTACCTTTTTCGATGGCATTGGCCGTTTGTCTTGATACATCCAAAGCATGAGCTAAATCCGCTTGAGTCCAGTCTCGTTCAGCTCTCAGTACTTTTAAGCGGTTTTTCATTGATATTTCCTATTACCGATTAAAATACTGATAATGTATGTGAAGGCCATGAGCATTATAAGGTGATTAATTTCTGGCTCGAAGGTTATCAGTTTTATGTCTTCTAGTTGCTCATAGGCAATGCCAGCTATCAAACCTACCCCTAAGGTTATCCCCATGGCATCCATAGTGATTTTGCGTTGCAATTCATCAAGGTTTGTTAAATGTTTGACGTTCACCATGATCATGGCCACCCCTAGCGCAAGATGGGTCATCAAGGCCGCAATCGAGTAGGCTGGTTGATAATCCCATATGTATTCTGCGCCAAATCTCAATAATGCGGTACTCGCTAACCAAGCTAAGGTCCATAATCCTAGATGTAACGTTTTGGTCTTGTTGTGCTGTGTACCAGGTGTTTCGTTGTGTTTTATGGTGTTCATAAGTCAAATCCTCAAGTCATAAAGTAAACTAAGCTTTACTTTTGATGTGAGTGTAGCTTTTGAATAAATAATGTCAAGGGTATTTTACAAAAAGAATGCATGACGTGACATTTAAGAGAGCTTGCCTTTAAAATCCTCATATTCAAACTTACGCACCAGCTCAAAATTACCCTCTTTGCGAATAATACCGATGGCGGGATGTTCCACACCATTAAAAAAGGTGGTTTTGACCATAGTGTAGTGCATCATATCTTCAAATATTATCCGCTCACCTATTTGTAATTCGTGATCAAAGCTATATAAATCAATAGCATCACCAGCTAAACACGAATTACCACCGAGTCTATACGTATAGGCTTTTTCGCCTGCTTTACCTGCTCCGCGCACATCAGGACGATAGGGCATTTCTAATACATCTGGCATATGGGCGGTGGCTGAGATATCTAAAATGGCTATTTTGTCTTGGTTTTCTACTATATCCACCACTTCTGCTACTAAAGTGCCCGTTTGCCAAGCCACTGCCGAACCGGGTTCAAGGATCACGGTCAAATGAGGATGCCGCCCTTTAAAGTCTTTTAACGTATCGACTAAATGTTTAACGTTATACTCTTGACGAGTCATTAAGTGCCCACCACCAAAGTTAATCCACTTTAACTTGGGTAACCATTTAGCAAATTTATCTTCTACCGCTTTGATAGTGCGTTCGGTTGCAAAGGAATCAGATTCACATAAATTGTGGATATGTAAACCTTCGACCCCCTTTATATCTGCACTGTGTAGGTCTTGTGCGCGGATACCAAGGCGTGAGCCCGGGGCGCTAGGATCGTAAAGTGCAGTTTCAGCTTCTTGATGTTCTGGATTAACTCGCAGGCCCGCAGATACATTCGAATCCAGTATTTGTTGTTTATATCTTTGCCACTGTCCCAAACTATTAAAGGAGATATGGTCAACTAAGTTTACTAACTCATCAATATCTGCCGGTTTAAAGGCGGGTGAATAGGCATGAACCTGTTTGCCTATTTCTTCTTTTCCTAATCTGGCTTCCCATACTGCGCTGGCAGTCGAACCCTGCAGGTATTGACCCACCAATTCAAAGGTTGACCACATAGAAAAACCTTTCAGGGCCAGTATTATCTCTACGCCACTTTCTTTTTGTACATACTGCATTAGCTGTAAATTGGTTTCGAGTGCCGTTTCGTCACACACATAACAGGGGCTAGGGATAGATGAATTTAACATGGGGTCGGTCATAGTTTGGGTACATTCTAGGGACTGATAAGTAGAACGCTAAGAATATCTCTGCCGGTAATAGAATTAAAGTGAAAGTTGTATTTGTGTTATTGATTTAAATGAGTGTGATTGAGTTTCTGGTTATGAACCATTTGATTTTTAGTCAAGTGTAGCGCTCAAATAAGTACTTTTTTTAGCCCAATCCTTTGATAATTGGCTAGGACATGTGATAACAAAAATAGGTATACTGTTTGAAGGTTACGTTACTAAAATTACCAACAGTGCTTCTGTGGTGAGTCATTATGGAAATAAAAATATATGGCATTATCAATGCTTTATTCTGTAAAAATTAAACCAGCATTAATTGGGATGTTTTTGGCGCTAGCGCTAAGTGGCTGTGGTGGTGGCTCGGCATCATCAACAATAATAGAGCCCGTTTCTATTTTACCGATTAATGCCGCACCAAAACTCAACACCCAGTTTGACAACATCAACACAGAAGTGGGTTTGTTATTCCAAGTCGATATGCAGGCGCGTTTTAGCGATGAAGGCAGTTTCGCCCTCAGCATTGTCGAATCGTCTAGTGGCGCGTTACCAGATTGGATATGGTTTGACGCCCAAAAAAACATACTGTTTGGCTTGGCTTCAAATTTGAATCTAGCCAATACGAATATTTCGGTGACTGCTACAGACGAGCAAGGGATGTCAACCACCACTAGTTTTGAAGTCAATATAAGTGCAGTCTCTCAGCCTATAGCGCCCGAACAAGTGATCCAAGATAACAATTATATTAATGCGCTACTTTTAAAAGAGTCCAATTTTTTTAAATTGGGCATTGCCGTAAATGACCACACATATCTGACCCAAGACGGCATTTTTCTGAATAGTATTTCCTTACAGCCTGTTGGCAAAGCATCGCCATTTAGCGCCGCTTCCAAGGAGTCATTGCATCTCAGTCTGCTAGCAAAGGTAGTATTGAATGATGAGCGAGCGCAGCGTTTACTATTTGGACTTGATGCTGATAATGCTGTGACCCAAGCGCTCAGCATACTTGAACAAAAAGTGACAACATACGAGCAGTTTGATACAGCATATCCAGCATTTGGGGGATTCCTGCCTTGGTTTATCTCACAGGACAGAGGTAATGGCGTCAGCATGTACCCGCTTAGCGGATGGGAAGATAGAATGCCCGCATTAGACAATGGTCAATTGGCTTGGTCTATATTTGTTGTTTACCATTGCCTTTATAAGATGGGATACGACAGCATGGCAAGCCGTTATGAGCAGCGTTTTCAAAAAATGGCTACAAATGCTAAAACCCTATTTTTTGATACCCAACGCAATGTTATCTCTGGTATCAGCCGATTTACTGATAGCAGCGGTAATCCCGACTCCTCATTGCCCCCCGAGCAACTTATATACAACAAAGATAGTTATGGATTAACCGACTCCTTTGAAGGGGAACTAATGGCTGTTTTTATGACTTTGTTCAGCCCTGATTTATCAGCAACACAACAACAACAATTATGGGCAAATAAGTTTGTTAATACTCGAAATTATGCAGCGTCCACAGGGGGTAATCTCACAGTAATAGAAGGATGGGCATTCTCTTCACATGAACAGTGGAAATTTTTAATTTTGCCTTACCTTGATAATAAGATAACTCGTGACTTATTTCTAAACGGTGAAAAAGTCAGAGCCGATTATTCAAATGAAAATCAGTTTCGTGGTTTTTTTGCCTCAGTAAACACACCTGCCAATACCTATGAATCTCTTTTAGGCATACAGGCTGTAGCATCACAAACGGGTGTGAAAAACACCACCTTAGCCCCTTATGCTACTTTCCCCATGTTGTTAGCTGACCAAAACCAACAAACTAATACTGGACTCAAATGGCTGAAAAATATATTAGCCTACGACAACATGCTCAGTGAGTATGGCTCGCTTGAATCCTACGACACGTCTACATTTGCGATTACGCCACTGCTAACATGGGATGGCAAAGCCTTGACGAGTTTAGCCATGATGGGAGGTATGATAGATGAGACACGGGAGTTTATGATCCAAGAGGGCGTTTACCTCGAGTTTATGCACTTAGTGGATACACAGTACTCCATATTTAACGGCGAAATCAGTGGTATTGAGTCAGCTATTGCTGCCCCCCTAGATACCTCTGTTCCTATCAGTCCTTGTGTCAATAGTCAGATTATCCTCGGTACGATTAATGATTTCGACTGTCAAAAATTGATACCGTTACCGGGCATTCGCATAGTTGAAAACCCACAGGTGACACCACAAAACCCCAGTCAATTTATTGGTCAATATCAGGACCCAAAAGGGCCTTGGGATGCCCTGGTTATTGATTATTACGATGCCATTGAGCTTGCTGAGCATGCTGTTTTTAGTATCAACTTGATGGCACCAGTGGAGGGGATTTTAAAAGTGAAATTGGAAGGTGGACAATCCTTGGCTGTGGAGCTAGACATGCAGGTGTCTCAACTCAATAGTTGGGTTGAATATCAATTCGATTTTTCTGCTCATATGAATGAAAAACATCAAAAAATAGCGGTGTTCTTTGAAGCGGGTGAAAACAACTCGGGCAATAACCTATATTACCTTGATGATCTCAAGTTAGTCAGCAACGTGACTGAGTGACAGCATAGAAGTAGACCCAGGTAAGTATTTATCATCATTTTAAAAAGCGAAAAGAGCCTCAATATTTGAGGCTCTTTTGTATCAATTGTTACCTATCGGCTAAACGGGCTGCTGTCACATTCAACTACGTGCCAAGGTAAACCGTGCGCATTTAGCATATCCATGAAGGGGTCTGGATCAAATTGTTCCATATTCCACACCCCAGGTTTTTTCCATGTGCCGTTTAATATCAGTGCCGCGCCTATCATGGCTGGTACACCTGTGGTATATGACACGGCCTGGGCACCGACTTCCTCATGGCACTTGGCGTGTTCGCAATTATTGTAGATAAAGATGGTTTTTTCTTGTCCATCTTTTATGCCAGTTATATAGGTACCGATACAGGTTTGCCCCGTGTAACCATCGGCCAATGAACCGGGATCAGGTAAGACAGCCTTTAAAAATTCTAAAGGTATAATTTGCTGACCTTGGAAGTCGATAGGCGCAATACTGGTCATGCCGATACCTTCAAGTACCTTGAGGTGGGTCAGATATGCATCGCCAAAGGTCATCCAAAAACGAGCACGTTTAAGGCTAGGAAAATGTTTGACCAGTGATTCTAATTCTTCGTGAAACATCAGGTAAGAAGCACGTACCCCGATATTTTGATAGTCCAAATCTTCCCGGACACTTAATGGATCTGTTTCTTTCCATTCGCCGTTTTCATAAAATCGTCCACGCTGAGTGATTTCGCGAATATTAATTTCTGGATTGAAGTTAGTGGCAAAAGCTTGACCATGATCGCCACCGTTACAATCAACTATATCGAGATAATGAATTTCATCAAAATAATGTTTAGCCGCATAAGCAGTGAAAACATTGGTCACACCGGGATCAAAACCGCTGCCTAATAAGGCCATTAAACCTGCTTTCTGGAACTTTTCTTGGTAAGCCCATTGCCAGGAATATTCGAATTTGGCGACATCTTTGGGTTCGTAATTAGCGGTGTCCATGTAGTCCACGCCAGTTTCTAAACAAGCATCCATTATGGCTAAGTCTTGGTAAGGCAGAGCCAAGTTAACCACCAAGTCAGGTTTGACTTGGTTGATGACCGCAACCACTTCGCTGGCATGATCTGCATCCACTGCAAACACACCTTTTACTCGGTCTACACCGACTTCTTTTTGCAGTGCTTCACATTTTGAAACGGTGCGACTTGCTAAGTATATTTCATCAAATAATTCAGGCAAACGGGCACATTTTTTTATGGTGACAGCGGCAACGCCGCCAGCACCAATGATGAGAACGCGGGACATAGTGAGTTCCTAATAATCTAGCTTACAAATAAAAGTTGAATGCTAGCAGTAATTTATTGTGGTGCAAGTTGAATATTGATAAACGCAGCTGAGTTTGCTTAATCACGAGTCTAATTTGTTTAATCAACCGCGTCGTATTGGTTTAATTAACTGGTACACATTTCAACTGATACCAAGCCCAGTGATTTAAGCACGGCTTTTTTCCTTTGTGTGATGTCACCCGATACAAGTATGTGTTTGATGCCATGTTGTTTAAGATATTGACGGTTAAACGCCTGAAATTCATGGCGATTAGCATCACCTGAACGCTCCCATGTATCGTCGTAAGGAATATCATCATCACATAGCACCACTAAATCATAACGTTGCCAGCATTGTATCGCTAGCTGTGCTAACTCTGGTAATGCGCTTTGATGGTAATGCAGCGCAAAATGCCAAGTAGTAAATGCGCTGGTATCACAGAATAGATATTGGTTAGCTTTAGATACAGCTTGGTCTTCCCATTGATTTTGGGTTTGCGCAATATGCAATAGCTGTTCTGGAGATAGCCTTCGGTCGACCTGATGATGTAACCAAAAATCTCGACCGTATTCAGGCACTGTTACGCTATTTAGCTCATCGGCCAAAACTTCACATAAGGTGGTTTTACCCGTGGAAGGGCCACCTAAAAAGACAATTTTTTTGATCATGAAATGGTCTGGCCTTGTTTTAAATTAACGCTCAAATTTTTATACCATTGCCATTGGCCAATAATAGCCATAACCAAGAAACAGGCGTACAAAGCCGATGTTGGAAATAACCCCTTTTGCCAATATATTGCAATAGCCACTATGTCTACGACTATCCATAGCATCCAGTTCAATAATTTTTTGTGGGATAATAACCACTGGGCGCCTAAGCTTGCACAGGTAGTAAAGGCATCAGGGTAGGGGAAACTTGCGTCCGTGTATTGAGTCATTATGGTACCGAGCACCATTGTGCTAATAGCAATAGCGATAACCCATAAAACATATTCTTTGGCTGTACCTTGGTTAACGATCACATGACCGGTTGAGTCTTGAGCGTTTTTCCACAACATCCAGCCGTAGATTTGAAAGCCAATATAAAATACGTGTAATGCCATATCTGAATACAGCTTCACATCATAAAAAATCCAAGCGTAAATACTGACTTGCACAAAGCCAAAAGCAAAACACCAGATATTACGTTTAATGACGAGATAAACGCAGATAAAGCCCGATACAGTTGCTATCCATTCATGTGGTGATGCGCCAGCAAAACCTTCAAACCATGTGATCCAGTTCATATTAGCGAGTCAACATTTTTGAAACCTGTCGTCACATTAACTAACAATGATTTAAAGCTGTTATAGAAAAACGTAATTTGTTTAAACAATAAATGACCATAATAAAGTGATTTAAGTAGAGGAACATACTAGCAAACAATCTACCGTATATTTGATGAATAAAGCAATGGTGACTTACCTCGCTCCTTGTAATCCACCAGTATGTATTGCTAAGACTCGACTACCAGCAGGGAAGTACCCGTTTATTGTTAACTGGTACAGGGCATAAAATAATTTGCCACTGTAAACCGGCTCCAAGGCGATTTGAGTTTGTTTCTCAAACGCTGCGCAAAATTGATTAAGTTCGTTGTTGGATTTTGCATATCCGCCAAAGTGATAGTCATGGCTAATTGACCATTCTGATTTGTGATGTCTATCCGTTAATAAATTTTCTACTAATTGCTCTAAATATTCTTGACCCTTCAACACCGCAATACCCAAAAGCTGGCTAGTGTCATGCTTACCCGTTTGGGCTAAACCATCAACCAGTCCCGCTAAGGTGCCTCCGCTGGCTACAGGCGCCAAAACATAGTCATACTCATTTTGCAGTTCATCAATAATTTCAGCTACCCCTTTGAGAGCTTGTAACTGCGAACCCCCTTCAGGAATAATCAAAGCATTGGGATATTTTGTGGCAAGTGTCTGAAGGTATTGGGGCTCGGCGCGTTGTTGGTAATTAATTCTATCGACATACTGAATGTCAGTCCCCCAACTCAGTAAATCCCGTAACATAGGACTAAGGTTATGTGAATAATCCCCTCTGATAATGGCGGTAAATTGTATATTGAGTTGGTGGCAGCAATAACCTAAAGCGTGCACATGATTTGAAAACCCGCCACCAAAGCTCACTATATGTTTAACGTTATTATCATGGGCTTGTAATAGAGCATATTTAAGTTTGCGCCATTTATTGCCTGAAATAATGGGGTGCAGTAAATCGTCACGTTTGACTACGAGTGTGATGCCACGTGCAATTGCCCAATCTGGTTGAATGATGGATTCAGCTGAAGGAGTGGCTATTTTTAACTGTGATAATAAATTATTTTCATTCAATCTATTTATGTTTTAACCTCGTGGTTTGAATACTCATTAATCAATTTAAAGGTGTCACTATGACCATCATCATAATCTGTTTATTTATCGCAACCTTAATGCCTATCCTCGCTAAAGCACCCTTGGCTATGGCTATGAATAAGGCGGGTGGCTATGATAATCGAAATCCCCGTGAGCAACAAAAGACTTTATCAGGTTTTGGTGCAAGGGCTAAAGCGGCTCACGAAAATTGTTTTGAAGCGCTAATCATGTTTACCCCTGGCGCGCTCGCAGTGCTTGTCACAAATAATGCAGGGCAGTTAGCAGAATATATTGCTATTGCATTCGTTGCCTCTAGGTTGGCTTACCTATTCGCATATTACTTTGATAAACATGTATTGCGCAGCATTTTTTGGGGCATTGGTTTTATATCTTCTCTGACACTTGTTTGGTTGGCTATTCCTTAGTTTGTGCTGCTTATTAATGAAAGTGAGTTGTGACATATTTTTTATGACGGAGCGTTCTTTGAATAGAACACAGTGAATTTTGTCCAAATTTAGCATTGGGAAGCAACATTCCACTTTTCGTTATCCGTACTCATGATTTTGAAAGTGCTGAGGGGCACTCAATTTTTGTGCAATGCTGGGTTTAGCTGCTTATTTTGATCCGCATGTTCAATGTGAGCGATCAGAAAATCGATGTGAAATATTTTTTAAAGGTTATTCTTTATTAATTAAGAGCTTACATTCAACACCTCTAAAATTGGTTGTTTTTTGTACGATTTATGTTGACACCTTGAGTCATACCAACCTAAAATGACGACGTTCAAAAGAGGTATTCCTCTCCCAACTGTGAGTTAAATTGATAAGCAGTTGTAATTGAAAAGGGCAAAACTTTCGAAAGAAAGTGACGCAAAGTAACCGGTCTACGGGATGATTCCTATGATAGCGGAACTGCCAATTAGCAGCTTGTTGTGTTTTTGATAATCTGTATTTAAAGGCAATTTTAAGCGAAGGGTTTTCTGTAGACTTCACAAACTGTGGAGTCACAAAATGAAGTATATTAACACCAATTTACCCAGTATCAGTTCATTAGTAAAAATTAGCAGCCGTGGCTCAGTATTAAGCACCCTGTTGTTACCCCTGTTTTTCACCCAACACGCTCTAGCAGATCCACCACTGCCAAAAGTGTGGGCTAAAGGACAAATTTTGGTGCAACCCACCTCCGGTTTGTCTGAAGAAAATTTTCAAAAGATTTTAAAAGGACACCAAGCCAGTTCAAAAGGAAAGCTCAAACAACTCAACACCCATATAATCAAAGTTCCCATTCAAGCTGAACAGGCGATAGTGAGAGCCTTGTCTAACAATCCCAATATAGAATTTGCAGAGCTAGACTTACTGGTAAAACCCACTGCAGTCACGGCTAATGATCCCTACTACGCAAATGCTTGGCACTTAAGTAACATGCAATTACCTATTGCTTGGGACTATGCTAAAGGAAATGGAGTAGTCGTGGCTATTTTGGATAGCGGCGTAAATGGTTATCACAATGATTTGGCAGCCAATATGGTAACAGGCTGGAATAGTGTTAGCCAAAATAACGATACGGCCGATGTGAATGGCCATGGCACTAAAGTGGCGGGGGTTGTCGCGGCAATAAGCGACAATAACACGGGTGTGACCTCAATCGCCTGGCACGCATCTATTATGCCAGTGCGAATTACCAACGACAGCGCAGGCTATGCGTATTGGAGCGATGTTGCCAATGGCTTAACTTGGGCCGCCGATAATGGTGCCGACATTGCCAATATTAGCTACCAGGTCAGTAGCAGCTCCACTGTCACCAATGCGGCGCAATATATGCGTAATCGAGGGGGATTAGTTGTCGCTTCAGCCGGTAACGGTGGTTCAAATCTAAACTGCAGCGATAATGCCAGCATTATTACTGTTTCGGCCACAGACAGTGCTGATAATAAAGCCAGTTGGTCAGATTACGGTAATTGTGTCGATGTGGCAGCGCCTGGAGTAGGTATTTGGACCACAACAAGGGGTGGCGGTTATAGTGCTCCCAGTGGAACTTCGTTTGCCAGTCCTGCAACAGCAGCAACGCTGGCATTGATAAAATCAGCTAACCCCAATCTTAGTAACGATGAACTGGAGAATATTTTAGAGTCCAGTGCGGACAAAACTAAAAGTGGTGGTGGATTTAGTGTCTTTTATGGTCATGGCCGGGTTGATGCTGCCGCCGCTGTGATTATGGCTCAGCAAGCCCCTAGCATTGATCAACAAGCCCCCACAGTGGCGATAACGTCGCCCACTGAAAATAGTACGCAAGAGGGTATCTTTAATATTAATGTTAATGCTGAAGATAATATTGCGGTCAGTTCGGTGAGCTTATACGCCGATGGCATATACATTAGCAGCGACAATGTTGCGCCCTTTAGTATTAGTTTCGACAGTCATAATGTGGCCGATGGTAATGTCGCCTTTACTGCTCGCGCTGAAGATGCGGCTGGCAACCTGGGCAGCTCAGCCACTCACTGGCTGGTCATTGATAATATTGTCGATGTAGCTGATAACATTGCCCCGAATGTAACTATTACTAACCCAGCTGATGGCAGCACGGTGAGCGGCAATGTCGCTATTACTGTTTCTGCAACTGATAATGTAGCGGTGACTAAGGTTGAGCTCTATATTGACGGTCAATTAAAAGCCCAAACGAATACGTCTGTATTGTCGTACGGTTGGAATAGCCGTAAGGCGCGTGCTGGTTTGCATACTATTTTAAGCAAAGCATTTGATGCGGCAGGTAATCAAACACAGAGCAGTGTGCAGGTTAATATTACCACTACAAAAAAAAGAGGGCGTAAATAGATGTAAGTTAATTCAAGACAAGGCTATGCCATGCCATGCTATGCCATGCCATGCTATGGCTCAAGGTTGGTAAGCTAGTTCCTGAGATTAAAAGATAAAGGCACCACTATGCATCATATGCAGTGGTGCCTTTTTATTGCTGGGCTATTAACTAGCTTAAAGGCAAGCTAGTTGAGTGGGCTTTATGACGGCGCAGCCCCCCCAAACCCAATAAACCCATGCCGAGTAAAAGTAGCGAGGCAGGCTCAGGTATATCTTGAGGACCGCCACCACCGCCACCACCACCATCAAACTGAGTGACATGACTGATTGTTAACTGGGTATCACTCAAATTAAATCCACCGAGGAGATCGGTATCGATCACTCCCCAAGTAGTTTCTGCCAGATTTGTAAACAGCCCCCAGTCAGTAGAGTTCTTGACAATGTAAGTGCCAGGTCCAAATAACAACTGAAACGCGATTACATCCGTTTCATCAGTAGTATACGCTTGAACCGGATCTGTCTTTCCGCTCAATGTGTAGGTCATACCCGTCACAGAAGTGGCCCAGCAAAGTTCAGCTACTTCATTAGAGCCATTTGGGCATGCAGGGTTTATTGATTGCAAGTCCGTCGTTGTGGCGAGAAGCGTGTCTAATACTCCAACATTATTACCATTTAAAACGCCAGCCCCGCCATCATTAATGAAAATTGCCGAGGCTTGTGAGCTGAACATCAACCCGAATAAAAGTGAAGCAGCGATAGATTTTTTAAGTTGCATAGAATATTCCTTATCGTAATTTTAGGGTAAATAAATAAGCCGAATAGTGTTGTTTATTTACACGCCGAGTTACAAAGGCACCACTAAGCTTATTACTTCGCCTTTAATAAAATTAAGCTAGTAAAGATAGATGCATTTTCTATACCGAAAATTTTATAATACTAATTATCAACCAGTTATAAAAACCGAATGTTGCTATATGAGCAAACATGTAAAAATACCTGACGTTTTACCGAAGTGAAAATAGTGAGTTAAGAGATAAATAGCTATTTTTTATTATATTTCACCTGCATAAAGTAAGAAATACACAACTCTATAATGTAAAGTTTTTTACCACACGTATTTTTACCACACGTATTTTTACCACACGTACTTTAGTCATACGTTAGACCCGAAAATACGGTGCAACTCCTATTCTCGGGCATATTGAATGTAAAGAGGTAGACTGAGAGCGTTCGTAGTATTTGGGCAAGAATTCTATTGTGGACTTTTTTGTTAAAGTGACTGAATATTTTTGTGACCACAAATTACAACAGTCAAGGATATTGATTATGCATCAATAGTCTGGGGTCCGTATTTTAGATAGGCAATAGTAAGGGATGCTAAACCGCTATGGCTATCACTTATTACACACGTCTCGTGATTGTTGTTCGTGATGTAAAAATTACGATATGCTTGACGCGATTAAAGTCTAAATAATGGCGCGCTGCACGGTGCTGGAATAACAAATAACAAAACAACCCTTTGTGCTAGTTGACTTATAGACGTCTATACGGCAAATTAAATCAATGAAATTTATAATATCACTCACAACCGGCATCATTATCATTACCTTTGAAAAGGTGTTCGCTGGCTAGTGCATACGCATTACACATAAAAAGCCCGCCACTACCGCGGGCTTTTTTGTTATTAAGATGCTTAAAACACGTGATTGATAAACACGTGATTGATAAAGACAGTGTGTTGAAACAGTTAAGGAATTAAAAATGAAGGTATTGAAGTTTGGTGGGTCGTCACTCGCTGATGCAGAACGTTACTTAAGAGTCAAAGACATTAGCCTCGCATGTCACAATGATGTCGGTGCGGCTGTTGTATTGTCTGCTCCAAAGGGCGTCACCAATGCCTTATCGTTATTGTGTGATGAAGCGGCATCGGGCAAAGATTACGGCGAATTGTTTGCCAAATTAAATATGCTTTTGTTTGGTATTTTGGATGACCTGAAAATTAGCCTTCCCCATTTTTCTCAAGCTACATTAGCTGAATTCATTCAACATACCTTAAACGACCTCAATCAGCATTTAGAAGGTTTTGCGTTGTTGCGGTGCGCCCCTGAGGAAGTGGTCGCTAGGGTGTTAAGCGTTGGCGAATACGTGAGTGTGAATATATTCAGTGAAATATTGACCAGTTTAGGTCATGCCAATTGCATTATTGATCCGGTTAACTATATTGTTGCTGAAGGTGACTACCTAGACAGCATAGCCGATGTATCTGCTAGCCAGGCTCGCTTCAGTGATGTGGATATCTCAGGTGACAAAATATTAATTATGCCTGGGTTTGTTGCTGTCAACCAAGCGGGTGAAAAGGTCACTCTAGGTCGAAATGGTTCAGATTATTCAGCCGCTATTTTGGCTGCGTGTATTGATGCACAGTGTTGTGAGATTTGGACAGACGTAGACGGTGTTTACAATGCTGATCCAAACCAAGTCGATGGTGCGGTATTGCTTGATAAGCTGACGTATCAAGAAGCGATGGAATTGTCTTATTTTGGTGCGAAAGTGTTACACCCTAAAACAATCGGCCCCATCGCTCAACATCATATCCCCTGTTTAATCCGCAATACACTCAACCCAGCAGCGCCAGGTACCTTGATCAGTAACCAAGCGAGCACTAAATGGACTAGCGTAAAAGGAATATCACACTTAGATGATATGACTATGTTCAACGTGGCAGGCCCTGGCATGAAAGGCATGGTGGGTATGGCAAGCCGGGTGTTCGAAATTATGTCTAACGCGAATATCTCGATTAGCTTGATTACGCAATCTTCGTCTGAATACAGCATTAGTTTCTGTATTCACAGTAAAGATGCCAGCCGCGCTCAGGATTTATTAGAAGACTCATTTGCTTTAGAGCTCAGTAATCATTTGCTTGACCCGATTGAAGTCCGTCATGAATTAGCCATTGTTACTTTGGTAGGAGACGGGATGCGTCATTCTAAAGGGTTGGCCGCTAAATTCTTTAGCTCCTTGGCACAAGCCAGAGTCAATAACGTGGCTATTGCTCAGGGCTCTTCTGAACGCTCTATCTCCACTGTTATCGAAGCCAGTAAAGCTAAAAAAGCAGTGAAAGTCGTGCATCAGAACTTTTTCTCTAACCTACATGCTATCGATGCTTTTTTAGTGGGCTGCGGCAGTGTTGGAAAAGAGCTGTTAGCTCAAATTGCTCGGCAACAAGCCGCTTTACTTAAAAAAAATATTAGCTTAAAAGTGTACGGGATTGCCAATAGTCAAAAATTATTGCTGCAATCTAACGGCATCGATTTGAGTGCCTCTTGGCAAGAAGACTTGGATAAAAGTGATAAACAATTCTCTATCGATAATTTGAAAGGTTTTGTACACGACAATAGCCTGGTTAACCCTGTCGTTATCGACTGTACGAGTAGCGCTTACATTGCTGAACAATACCCTCAGATGATGTTAGATGGCTTTCATGTTGTCACACCAAACAAAAAGGCCAATACAGCCAGCACCGAGTTTTATCAGCTTTTAAGAGATACCGCTCAAAAAACCAATCGTCAATTTTTATACGAAACCACAGTCGGTGCGGGTTTACCGGTTATCGATAATCTACAAAATTTGTTTTATGCTGGCGATGAATTAGTGCGTTTTGAGGGGATATTGTCTGGTTCATTATCTTTTGTGTTTGGTAAGTTAGATGAAGGTTTGAGTCTGTCTGAGGCAACCGAAATTGCTAAACAGAATGGTTTTACGGAGCCTGATCCACGTGATGATTTGAGTGGTATGGATGTCGCCAGAAAACTGTTGATTATGGCCCGTGAATCAGGTCTAACCCTTGAACTATCAGACATCACTATAGAGCCAGTATTACCATCTTCTTTTGATGCCAGCGGCAGTATCGAAGATTTCATGACGCGTTTGCCTGAATTAGACAGTTACTTCGCACAAAAAGTAGCTGCCGCGAAGGATGAAGGCAAAGTATTGCGTTATGTAGGCTCAATTGAGCATGGTAAATGTGTTGTCAGTATCGAAGCTGTAAATGAGTCTCATCCACTGTATATGGTAAAAGAGGGCGAAAATGCCTTGGCCATTCATAGTCATTATTACCAACCTATTCCTTATGTTATTCGTGGTTACGGAGCCGGTGCTGCGGTGACTGCAGCAGGCGTCTTCGCAGATATCATGCGCACTATGCCCTGGAAACAATCTATATAATGTCAAAAGTTCAAATGAAGCAATCTACCTTAAGAGCTTATGCCCCTGCCTCTATCGGTAACGTCAGCTTGGGGTTTGACCTACTTGGCGCGGCATTAAAACCAATAGACGGCAGTTTGTTAGGTGACGAAGTCGATATCGAAGTGGCAGAGCAGTTTAGTTTGGACGTCAAGGGACGTTTTGCTGACAAGTTGCCACCTGATCCAAACAGCAATATCGTGACCCGTTGTTATCGGCACTTTATGGCGGTGTTAGAGCAACAAGGTTATGCTAAAAGCGCTATCCCCGCACTTAAATTGACCCTGTACAAACACCTACCTATTGGCAGTGGATTAGGCTCAAGCGCCAGCTCGATTGTGGCTGCACTACATGGCCTGAATCAGTTTTTTACTGAGTATTTTGGTAAGGCGCCTTTCACAGAAAATGAATTATTGTTGGTGATGGGTGAACTAGAAGGGCAAATAAGCGGTAGTGTACATTATGATAATGTTGCGCCATGCTTCCTTGGTGGTTTAACGTTAATGGCGGAACATAAAGAGCAAGTCGCATTGCAATTGCCCATGTTTGAAAACTGGTATTGGGTATCTTGTTACTCTGGTATTAGTGTCTCGACAGCTGCAGCACGGAATATTTTACCAAAACAGATTGCTATGGCAGATACTATCCAGTTTGGTCGTCAGTTAGCGGTATTTACTGACGCCTTGTACCGAAAGGATGAAAAACTAGCCGCGGCCATGATGATAGATGTGATTGCCGAACCTTATCGTAAATCACTGTTACCAAGGTTTGATGAGTCACGAGTATTTGCAAAACAACACGGCGCGCTGGCCTTTGGTATTTCAGGCTCTGGACCAACAGTATTTGCAGTATGTGATAATATAGAAGATGCCCAAATCATTAATCAATGGCTAGCTGATAATTATATTCAAAATGACACAGGTTTTAGTCATATTTGTCAGTTAGACATGAGTGGCGCATCCATAAGCCACTCTTGAAAGCGATAGCTTTCATCGGAGCTAGTAACATATGGTCATCATTTTCTGTTACCAGCGCAACATTTAAGTATTAAAAAGGTAGTAAAGTGGAACTCGTAAATTTAAAAGACGCCTCTGAGCAAGTCACGTTTGCAGAAGCAGTAAAAAAAGGTTTAGGTAAAGACCAAGGGTTATTTTTTCCTAAGCAATTACCCAAGTTTGATGATATTGAATCAATCCTGGCTATGCCTTTTGTTGAGCGCAGTGTAGAAATTTTAGCCACCTTAATTGGTGATGAATTACCACGCGAAATGGTGGCAGGTATTGTTGAGCGAGCTTTTCTGTTTGGCGCTCCTTTGGCTAAGGTGACAGATAATGTTTACGCTTTGGAGCTTTTCCATGGCCCTACATTAGCCTTCAAAGATTTTGGCGGTCGCTTTATGGCACAGTGCTTAGTTGCAATCTCTGATGGTCAGCCGATCACTATTTTAACCGCTACATCGGGAGATACTGGTGCAGCTGTAGCTCATGCATTTTATGGCATAGAAAATATCAATGTAGTGATTTTGTATCCAAAAGGTAAAATCAGTCAGCTACAGGAGAAGTTATTTACGACTCTTGGTGGCAATATCCATACCGTGGCGATTGAAGACGATTTTGATGCTTGCCAGCAATTGGTAAAAAGTGCCTTTGATGACCCAGACGTTCGTGAAGGCTTGCATTTAAATTCTGCAAACTCTATTAATATAAGCCGCTTAGCCGCACAAGTTTGTTATTACTTCGAAGCAGTGTCACAGCTTACTCCAGCCGAACGTGAAGATTTAGTGATTTCAGTCCCCAGTGGTAATTTTGGTAACTTGACCGCAGGTCTCATTGCAAAAGTCATGGGTTTACCGGTTAAACATTTTATTGCTGCCACCAATTTAAACGACACTGTGCCTCGTTATTTAAAAACCGGCGAGTGGCAACCTAAAGACACCGTTGCTACTTTGTCTAATGCAATGGATGTGAGTCAACCCAATAACTGGCCGCGAATTGAAGCTATGATTGAGGAAGGTCAGGTCGATAAATCTGATATCTCTGGCGCCACAATAGACGAAGAATACACCCAAGTGGCCATGCGTCAATTAGCTTCATTAGGGTATGTAAGTGAGCCTCACGCTGCGATTGCTTACAAAGCCTTAGTCAGAAAAATGGAAGAAGGTCAGACCGGTATTTTCTTAGGTACCGCTCACCCAGCTAAATTTCGTGAAACGGTTGAAAATGTTTTAGGTCAACCTATCAGTTTGCCTAAGCCTCTTGCTGATTGTGCAGGTAAAGAGGGATTGTCAGTTGAGTTACCTTGTGATTACCAGGCGCTAAAAGCGCATTTGTTCCGTTTACTGGGCTAAATATATCTGATGACCACTTGGGCAGATATTTTAAAACAAGAAAAACAGCAGCCTTACTTTCAACAAATGATGCAATTGGTTGACAGTAACAGGGCTGCTGGAAAAATGATTTACCCACCTAGTCAAGATGTGTTTAATGCCTTTAATTTAACTGAGCTGGATAAAGTGAAGGTGGTGATATTAGGCCAAGATCCTTATCACGGCCCTCATCAAGCTCACGGATTATGTTTTTCGGTCTTATCCCATGTTAAAACACCTCCTTCATTGGTTAATATATATAAAGAATTAGCCTCTGACATATCTGGCTTCACTATCCCCCAACATGGTTTTTTACAAAGCTGGGCAGAACAGGGCGTACTGTTACTCAATACCGTTCTTACGGTCGAACAAGGGCAAGCTCATTCTCATGCAAAGATAGGTTGGGAACGATTTACTGATACTGTTATTCAACAACTCAGTGAGCATTGTCATGGCCTGGTGTTTTTGCTGTGGGGCAGCCACGCTCAGAAAAAAGGTGAAGTGATAGATACACAAAAACATCATGTACTGAGTGCTCCGCATCCTTCACCGCTATCAGCATACCGAGGATTTTTTGGCTGTAAACATTTCTCACACACCAATGAGCTTTTAAAACAGCAAGGTAAAAGACCAATTAATTGGCAGGTATAGCGCAATATAAAGTTAACTTAATATTGCGTTATTTTTTATCAGCTCACGCATATTCATTCCCAGATTATGCTATCAATGCCGTGCTTTTTAATCACCACAAAAGGTCAGATAATTAATGGTGGGGTCATAAAGCAAACCCTATTGCCAGCTTTATAAAGAGACAGTGCCAGCGACTTTTGATTTGGTTTCTTGTGCTGGCTTATTGAATCTAAGTCAGTTAATTCGTTCTCGCAGCTACAGCAAAATCGCCAATCCGAAATTAAAGGATATGTTGAAATATATCTCAATTTAACAGCTGATTGTTTGTTGAAAGAAAATAGTCAGTTGGATATTGTTGGTCAAGAGATGAAAGAGTCATCAGCTGATACTTTTATACCCAATTAATATGTAGTTGAAGGGCCTGTGGGTTAGAAAAGTCGCGACTCAGTCCTCATACATAAAAAAGCCCTGACAATTCAGGGCTTTTGCATTTATAAAAATTTTAAATCATCCTCTGGTGACATTCCCAACTCTCGTAATTCTTGTTTGAGCCGCTTTCTGTCGTGTATGGCTTCAATTTCTCGCCATTTGAGTTTATTTGCTTTGTTTTTAGAGGACTTTGTTTCTGAATCTAAGGTAGACAATAATTCGGACTTATCCATTTCGATTTCTTTCCTTATTTTTATAGCGCAGTGAATAAAACAATACTCTTCAAGCTTTGTGATTATCGACATAAAACAATAAATTATATACTGTGTACCATACAGACAGTGTGTTCTGGTCAAGTCCAACCGGACACTTTTCTAAAGGAGTTTTCAAATTCAATTGGCGATTGATCCAAATTAGCTGAATGTAGTCGCTCAACATTATAATATTTCATGTACCTAGCAACATCTTCTC
>Ga0209119_1001091_pt1 | contig 27372 bp, 22 predicted proteins | sample COG_03_FD_184747 | JGI IMG/M metagenome (GOLD analysis project Ga0209119, IMG submission 184747) | Pelagic Microbial community sample from North Sea - COGITO 998_met_03 (SPAdes) (version 2) | ecosystem: Environmental > Aquatic > Marine > Neritic zone/Coastal water | place: Helgoland, sampling...
CCGTTTTTCGAATATATATATTAACGCCCGCCCATGTTTTACTTTGACACCGGTGTATCGTAGTTGCGAATCCCGGCACAAAGTCAATTTGACTTGATTTAACTTCATGTTCTTGCCCATCAACTTCTATTACAAGATTTTTTCCGATCCTTTTTCTTAAAAACCCCATCATACCATTACAAAACGGACCAGTATTGTTTTTGATATAAATTGGACAATTTTTTTTATACCCCGTCTTCATATATTCGTAAATTACATCGCCGTTAAAATTACACATGCCATCGGCATTTCGTTTATTAACTTCTTTATTTGTGTAATATACTGTATATGCGTCTTTGACTTCTTCCTGAGCAAATCGCTTGTCTTTTAGTAATCTAAGCATTTTATCACGATTTAATTTAGGATTGCGAAATATATTACAAAATGCCATATATTCCGATGTTAATCTCATTAGCGGGTGTTCGGGCAGAATAATTTCTTCAAAAACTAAACTTTTATATAAATCCGAATCTACAAATGCTGAGTCGACTGATTGTGTTTGTCTAACATCACCAACTAATATTAGTTGTAATCCGCCAAAAGGTTCGTTACACTCACGCACGGCCTGACAAATTAAATTGACCTTTTCTATAATAGCGGCAGGTGCCGTGTAAAATTCGTCAATTACTATTCCTTTAACAATTTGTATATTAATCAATATACGGGGTGTAAAATATCGCATTGCTGATATCGCGGCAACGACACTATTTTCATTTAAACGCCCCAACTGAAAAATACTCGATAGTGTATTGCCGTTAATTTGTACTGCTGCAATTCGCGTATATGATGTCAGTATATATTCATGACATGAATAATTATTATTGATATATGTTGATTTTCCAGTACCGGCATATCCAATTACTCTAATATGCCTCTTTTTTCCCTCGGAAAGTAAATCTTCAATATACGAGTCGGCATCATTTTTTTTTGTTTTTGGTATTGGCATCGTATCGACATTATCACCAAACATTTCAAACAAATTAAGATATTTCGAACTTAGCATATTTAATAGTATTAAATTTTCAGTTTTTAACACATTTTAAAATTTCGTTGGTAGTATATAAATTAATATATTGATTGTAAACTCAATAAATGAATTCTTTAGAAATTTTATTAACTCTTGTATTTGTTGTGATTTTATACATGGTCGTGTGTAAAGAATTAACATCAGAAATGGTTGCAACGGCGGCCGCTCTTTGGTTTGTTGTATTTTGGATTGGATTTGATAATATTGGAGCATGGTCAAGTTCGTCAGTAAATATCGCGTTAGAAAATTGCGGTCTTTCACCACACAAAAAAAAATATAAAACCCAAAATAATATAAAAACTTGGTCCAATATGAGTAAAAATATAGTAAATAAAAATATAGTAAATAAAAATATAGTAAATAAAAATATAGTAAATAAAAATATAGTAAATAAAAATATAGTAAATAAAAATATAGTAAAAATGAATAAAACCGACCAAGAAATAAAAGAAACCTTGGATAAAACTATGGAATCTGTTCGGTTGAATAATCAGGCGACTGCTGATAAAAGACCTATGCCTTTAGTATATAGTGAGGAAAATTATAAATACAATTTGTTCGACGAAATAGGAAGTTTAGGAGACAATTTACTTGCGCATAAAATGAAACAAATTAGTAATAAGAATAGAGAAGCTATTGACAACTTTAGTCGAACGTATAGTAAATATTCTAACATTAATTATTTTGAACAAGAACTTAATGATGCCGCCAATTCACGATGGTGGGATAATCCTGAACTAGAAAAACATTTCTAGAACAATATAATAGATTTTCTAATGTAATATTGTAGATAATTCAGTTAATGTTTCTGTTGTGTTGTGTACTTTAATAAATTTAAAATGGTTATTATTAGCAAACAGTTCATCACTATTTGAATCACCTACCATTAAGCAGTTTTTTGTTTTATATTGTTCTAAAATATATGTTTGTTTTCCAATAATTTCTATTTTTATATTTGAATAATATTGTTTAATGAAATATAAAAATATACCAATGTGTGGCAATTTATGGTTGGGAAAAATACCTAATTCATCGGAATTAATTGTCTTATCTGTTTCAATTACACGTATTAATTTATATTTATTAATTTCATTTATTAATCGGTGTATATCATTTGGATATTGTACTATATATACGGCACTGTCGTAAATAAACCATTTATTATTACATGGGTTCATTTTCTCATTGATTGGTGAAATTAATTTACAATTAATATTATTTTTTAATAAATATCGATTAAGATTTTCGTTATTTTGATAATTGTCGGTAATTACTATTATTTCATATTTTTTTTGTAAATCATTTATTTTATTTTGCAATTCTATGGAAATGTTAGATTTATAATCTTTTCGCAATGTAATATCTAAATCTAAAAATATGGTATTTAACTGGTGGTAATTGATTGTTTCATTAATATTAGCAATGATTTGAATAATATCATCCATGTGTTTTTTATTGCCCAATGTGACCCTAATACAATCTTTAATTTCATCAGATTTATTTCTTACTAAATACCCGCTTTGTTTCATAATATCACAAACATTTTGAGGATTTTTTGTTTTTATTAATATCCATGGGACATCATTAATAATATATTCATAAATATATTTATTGGAATGGATAATCGTGTCAAGTTTTAATTTTATATTCATTAACAGGATTAAATCATTTTTAACATTATTTTTATAATGTTCTTTATTTTTAAGAACTAAATTAGCATACACAATTGATGAATTTGTTATATCTTTGGAACAATACCCAACTCTTAATATTTTAATTAAATTTTCATGCGCTATAATATATCCGATTCGAGCACCAGCCAGAATAAATGTTTTAGAAAATGTTCTCGTAACTATTAGATTTTCATATATATTTACGACATTGGAATAAGATTCATGTTGGGCGTATTCGAAGTACGCCTCATCTATTATGAATAATTTATTAGGATTATTTATAATGCATTTTAATATGACTTCTCTATTTAATTTATACCCAAATGGTAAATTTGGATTTGAAAAATATATAACGTTAGATTCGCTTATTTTATCTAATAACAAATCATACTCAGTGCCTGTAAAATTAATAAAAATTGGAGTTGCCTCACTTAAATTAACAGTTTGAATAAATCCCGGATAATTTGGTAATGGAATAAGAACTTTTGTATTTACACTTGTAAATGCCCTAATTATTAAATCAAGACCTGCTCCCGATCCATGTGTAAGTAGTATATTACTGGGATGGCAGTCCGCATAATCGGTTATATTATTTAGCAATTGATAATATTCTGGTATAAAACTTGGATATAATGTAATATCTGTTGGAATTTCATTACTGTAGTGTTTATTATAATTTTCTATATTTCCAAGATTTACATATTGTGGGTCACTTTGACAAATTTTATATTCATTATTATTACTAAATTTTTTATTGATATTCATTTATATATAGTGTAATTAAATGAATATCAATAAAAAATTTAAAGATATAAACCTATTATCAGAAAGTGATTTACAAAGGATGTATAAAATTATGGGAGATGTTCAGAAAATATTAGATTATTATAATATTAAGTGGTGGTGTATAGGTGGTACATTATTAGGATGTATACGACACAATGCCATAATACCATGGGATGACGATATTGATATATCGATTCATATCAATAACAAACAAAAATTAGATTCATTAAAAGATGAATTTAAAAAAAATGGTTATGTATTACATGAAACACATCCAGCATTTAAAATTTATCCTATAGATGGCGTTACTTGTGGTGATACACCATATAAATGGCCATATATAGATATTTTTACAGTCGTTGAAAAAAATAATAAACTCATGTTTACAAGTGTTGTTAAATCGCTACACCCGCCTTATTTGACATTAGATGACACAGAAGAATATTTTTGTGAATATTTATTTCCACATGAAATTGAAAAATTATTAATGTATAAATTTGGTCCATTAAAAGTTCCTATACCACATATATATGATAGAACATTAAAAAACACATATGGCATTAATTATTTGATAAATTGTAGTACGCCAATATTTTCAGCCAAAACTGAAAGTAAGCAAAAAAAAATTATTAATTTTACAATAGACGAATTTAATAAATTTAATTCATAAAAATAGACGCACACATTATTTTTGATATGCTTTTAATATTCTTTGAATAATTTCACTGGTTGAAATGCCATTATTATAATCTAACCTTTTAAAAATACCCATTTCAATGGGCACTTTATAATATCCATCATAAGTTTTATCATTTTTATCATGCGCATGCGACACTTGTTCGATATTATTTTCTATTAAATATTTTTTTGTTAAATAAACTGGAGTATTAACCCACACTTCATCAACATATTTACATGTTTCAATAATTGACTTACGTTCTGTTAATGATAAAATAGGTCTCTTATTTTTATAATTATGTATGTCATCATCAGAATGTAGTCCGACAATCACATAATTTGCCCCATTATTTTTTAATGTTTTAAAAAACGATGCGTGCCCATAATGAAATAAATCCCCCGCGATATCACAATAAACTCTCATATATATATTATACCTGTTGATAATATTTAATATATATACCAAGTAAACCACCACATGTATTATATAAAATATCTAATAAACTATGACAATCACATGTATTATACTCAAAAATTTCATATCCTATATTTAAACCAAGTGATGCTGTAAAATTTAAATAATATGCTATAAATATATGTAACACAAAATGAGATAATTCCCATCCAGTTATTAGACAACCGCTTTTAGCAGGTGTATTAATGTCTTTAGTATCGTGATAATTTGACCCACGTGATTGATAACTAATAGTTTTACATATATTACTACTACATGAATATCCGCACCATTCGCCTATATTTTTAATTGATTTAAATCTTGCTCTTAGTTTTGGATATACATCAAATATTAAATATGTGCCAAGAATAATAACCCATATATATATACCAATTTGTAATTTGGTGATGTTATTATATTCGTATAAATATTCTGTAAATAGTTTCATTATTACACAAGTATTAAATTTTGTTTTGTATATATATACCGGTTTAGATAAAATAAATTGATATTATCTAAATTTAAATCTATATTAGGTATAGGAACAGTTATATCATAAAATTTTTCGTGTTTTAATGCGATGATTTCATCAGGGTTGTAATTTTTATTTAATCTAGTTTTATCACTACCATTATATCTAAATTGTTCGTCAATATTAACAATAGTGTTATTAATATTTTTATATGGAAAAATATTAATATGCATTGTTTGATCGGGATTTCCTTTAAAAGATTTATCACATAGTTGAAAACACATATTAGACAATTTATGTTTTTTTATATTAAATGTCTTAGATAAATTTTCTTCAAATTCGGCGTAATTATTTAAATGTAGCATCCCTATATCAATATGGCAATCATATGGAATAATAGTATTATATAAAACAGTGCCAATCCATGAACTGCCATCCATCCACCAGTGATAATTAAAATTATTCATTAATAATTTTAATGAATAATATAATTTTATACGTAAATCAATTGGTGTATAAGATAGTCTAATATCTGGCATGGTATTATATTCCTGTATAAATGATCTTAAAAAATCAATATTATCCATATATGGGTGTATAGTAATTCTAATACCAGTGCCATACCCATATCTAGCATTAATATTATTTATTTCTAATTTTTTTTTTGCGCTCGGTAAATCTCCGTAACTTACTCTAATAAATATAAAATTACATGCCGATTGTATATTTAATTCTTTTTTATTGAATGTTATTAATTTATTCACATTATTATAAAACTTTAAATTATCAAGTACTTTTATTCCAATATTTTTGGTTAATGTTAAGATGGACTTAAATGGATAATTATTTATAAATTTATCATTGTGAACTAAATAGCCTAATCGCATACCAGCTAATCCAAATAATTTTGAAAAGGTTCTAATGTAAAATAAATTATTATACGTATTGACATCAGAACATGTTGTTTTAATGTCGTGAAATTCTATGTATGCCTGATCAACTATAATATTACAGTTTGTATATTTTTTACATAAATATATAATATCAGCATTATCCCAAACGTCACCTAATGGATTACATGGGTTACATATATATATAATAGAATTATTTGGAGGATTGTAAAATTCCATTGTTTTATATTTATTAATTAATGGAGTTTCTAAACTAATGACATTATACCCCATATCTTCTATTTTAGTATATGATGGGTTATATTTATATATAACACCCCTATTTTTAAAAAATAATGTGTTAATACATAACATAATAGCATCATCGCCACCAGCTGTTATTGTAATATTATTATTATTGACCGATACAAACTCAGAGATTTTACCTTTTAATATGTTGTGTATTTTTCCATCGTTATTAGAATATTTATTAATATCCGTTGATTCTAGATCAATTTTAAATGGATGATTATATACACACTCATTTAAATTATACATTATTATATATATAATAATGACTGAATATTCTATTAAAAAAATTCATGATAAATTATGTGATTTATTTCCAGATGATAAAGAAAAATGTGAAAAAAATATAAATAATTCGAAATTAAAAATAATGTTTTACATATCAGTAATAATAATAGGCGTAATCGTATTAAAGAAGGGACCTGCGATTATTAATGAAATAGTAGGTACTATTGTCAAAGGACTTGGTAATCTAATAGGTTTACCATTGATAGCATACGGAACAGTTTCACTATTAAATGTATGATATTGTAAGATTTTCTTAAATATTTCTATAATTCATCATCAACTATCTTTGATAGTTTCTTGTCGTAATTATTGATAAAGTTTTCGCTTACCATTACTTTATTATATGTTGTTCCAATATTAGGAGCAGTTCCTAAGATTAATGGACCAGAAATTCCGCTGATTTTATCAATCAAACCGTCGGTCGCCGCATTTTCAATTACCTGAATAGGGGATTGAAAACTTAATCGAAGCGTTACATTATTCATTTCTCTTTTTTGTAGTCCGGTTCTGTGGATTGAAGTCACATGCCCAGAGTAAGTCATTTCGTCGGCATAAATTGAGCAGTGTTCTATGCTAATATCACTCATTTCAGTTCGCAATTCATTAATAATTTTATGCCTAGCGGCTTCAATACCAAACATAGATTCGATTTCAAGCACACTGTCGGTCTGTGACCTATACTTATCCAAGTATGGGTTATTTATGATTTCTTCCAAATTAGATCCGATTGTATTAATACCATATGTAATTTTTGTTGAAATGGATCCATCCTCTGTTATATGCGACTTAACTACATTAACAACATCAGTGGATTTAATACCAGGAACTCCTCTAATTACAGTTTGCCTAATTTTATGCATTAAGTTAATTATGAAAGCCTCTGTGATATCAACAACTCCATGTTTAGTAATGGAATTTCTAACATAACATCTGATAATTATTTTGTCAATATTTTCAGGGGTGTATACAAAGAATATTGATGTAAACTTCATTCTTAACTCATTAATAATGGTTTCTAATTTCATACTATTCAATATCATTTCTTCTTTATTGATATCGAATCTAACACACCATTTTGTTAAGTCATTGGGAATTTCCATCCCCAAATTATACTTTTCAAACTCTTTGATCATTTTAGATTCATGCTTATATTTGCTATGAACGGGATTCCCATATTCTTCAAAGAACACGCGGGTCGCGCTAATAAATCTATTAAAGTCCATCATTTCAATATGATTAGCAATTTCTTGAACTTTTAGTTTAATTTCTTCATACTCGGGTTTAACTAATAAGAACATAGAGGGATTCTTCATTTTATCGGTATCTTTCGCACCCAAGATTTCTTTAATTCTTACAATAGTGTTTGTCTTGGTTCCACCGCCACCACCGGTTCTGTGTTTAGAGTCGAGCATATACTGTGTCATAGGTTCTGATACACACTGCGCAGCAATGATTCCAACCGCGGTTCCATAATTAATTAATGCCTTTTTAAATGTTATGCGAATTTTAGTAATTATGATGTCAAGTAATGTATCGGTGATATTTTTCTTTAATAAATTTGATGTACATAAATAACTTCTAATTAGAATACAGACTAATGTAGTTGCGGTTATTATAAATTTTGGTAGTTTCATATTATTTTTTTCTTGGATATCATTGTAATACACATAAGGCAAAACTCTACATAATTCCGTTACCTTATTAATAGTTTTAATAGGGTCGAGTGTTTGTTGAGATTTTGGCAATAACATTATTTCTTCTTTATAGTTATAAACGACATCTTCAACTATTCTAAACACATTCACAGGCATTTGATGAACATTATCAATTAACACACTTCCCGGATTATTAGTTTCTACTTTAATAAAAATTTCTCTATATGTTTTTCTATCCTCATTCAACTGGTCGAACTCCAAATTTAATGCGTTTTGTACATTTTTATTTTGATATATTTTATCAACATCTGAAATTTTAGTTTTGTATTCATTTTCCATTTCTTTGTCAGAAATCAGAACTGTTAAGAATTTAACCCGCTCAGTTCGTCGCGGGTCCAATCCAGATTCGGCATACAGCGGTTGAATCATATTTTGATCCTTAACGGATTTATATAAATTATCTACAACGATAGATTCCAAATTCTTAATACTAAGACGATTCTGATGACCTGTAATACTTGTCGATAAAGCATTATTAATTAATCCATGTCTTGCCTCAAATGCCTGAAATGGAAAGATGTCAGATGTAACCCCCTCTCTAAATGAGTTGGAGATATAACCCAAAGATTTTGGTTCCATATCATAACGAAGGAAATATGGCGATGTTCGACCCCATCCAAAATTTCTCGGCATTCGATGTCCGTTAATTTGCTGTGTTCCAATAGCTCCATTAATGGCAATGACATTCGTTTCCTTCCCCTTAGAACCGCAGAATACAAGTTTAGTCATTTTATTAGAATAGAAATCTATGTCGGCCAAAATAGGCTCAACAAAATCATCGCCTTGCTCTAACACATTCAGTTGTTCCATTTCATAGAATTGTGCCAAAGACATTCCAATCGGCGCAATTAATTTATGTTTATTGAGTTTTTCTGTTATACTACGCGACTCCAAAATCATCGCGGCGGTTTTGTCCTTTACTTTTTTAATGGCTTCGTCTGAAATATTGATGTCTTTAATTCCAATAGTAAACCCATAGTTAATAAAGAATGTTGTTGCAATTTGCTGCATTGAATACACGGTATCTAGTGCGACATCATATCCATACTCGTTATTAATGATGTGTAATATAGAACCGGCTGTATCTTGACCAACTGTAGCTTTATCTAAAATGCCCGAAACTAACTGCCCTCTTTTAACTTGGACTTCAATATCATTAGGGTCATATTTAATGAATGCGGCATATTGCGGTTTATAAATTTTTGCCGTTTTTTTAGGATAATTAATTTTTGGGAGAAACATCCCAATTAATTCCCGACTTTGATAAGTCTTTTTACTAAAATTAAAATCTTTTTTATATGGATCTATTTGTGATAGCATCCGCATGGCATGATATTTATCAAGGAAAATATCTGACCGTGTGAATTCTGCCATTCCAACTAAAGAATCCTGATACGCTCCAATCATTGGAGTTCCATTTTTATACGAAATCATCCAGTTTCCAACCGCGGAAAGTTTAGACAACTCATTTCTCGCCTGTATATTTTGCGACACGATTCCATTCATTTGATCCATCGAATGGATACCAGACTCCTCTCAGCATTTCCTCTGAGTATCATTGCCCCCCTCATTTTCGACTTGTTATACACTGGGTTTACCAGGTGTTGATATAACAAGGCTACGATGAAGCACGCTTTCGCATGGGATTAGACCTTATCTTAAGCGATCTGAAAGATTTGCTTACACAAATAATTCGTAGAACTGGTTAGGTTCCATCACGCCCATCAGTATTAGGTCGTTGAGGCCAATGGTATAGGCTACCAGTGTTCAATTGAATGAACACACCGCCCTTAACCACATGCCTGCGGATTGCCCAATCCTTGACGTTTTTACCATCCAGTGGAAGTTACTCCACCTGCTGCACCAATAGTTTCCCATTAGTCGCGGTAGTCAAGGCTCCTGTAGAATCGCAGATATCTGCGATTACAACAGTCTTATCACTATTGCCTGTTAAATTTTTATATATATTAGCAAGTATTATCTGTCGTCGTATTAGTTGTGGAATTATTTTATTACTTTTTAATAAATTACAATGTTTTGTTTTAGTTGACATTATTGATTTTTTTATAATTATTCATTTTTTAATTCAACAGGCAATGTTGATAAATCAGGGGTTTCCCGCATTTTAAAGATGTAGCCATCAACACGATGACTTGCAGTCACTTACGCAACCACAACGGCAATTTTTACCGTCAAAATCAGCATTGTATAGATTACAGGAGCTGACGTTCATTCTCAGTGTTTCTCCTTTTTCTAATACAATAATTTTTACCGCCGACATGGAACTGAATAATAATGAAGGTTGTCTATTAAACCCCATAACATCACCAGTAATCATATCTCGCATGACTATATCGCCTTCTTGAAGTTGATATTCATCATCTAAGTAATCTATTTTATGCATTTTATGGGTGCCGATTTTAATAACACCTGAACAACCGGGATAAACCACGTGTTTATTCATATAATATGTATTAAGTCGATCCCGATTGTACGATCTAACTGTTTCAGGGATTTGAATAGATTTGGCAATGCTAATTGGAAGGCCAACCTCGTCGATCTTTAACATATTATCCCCTGTAATGACCGATCTCATCATGTATCGCACGCGCTTACCCATTAAGTTCTTCCTGATACGACCTTCTTTCTTAGGAATTCGATTGGCAATCGAGTTTGGTATTTTATTTGTATTTGTAATCATACGAACCTGATTATTAGATCCAGAAGATCCTTTAACCAACTCAAAGTATGCCATATCCAAATTAAAATACATTTCACGAATTTCCTTATTAATTCGCTCCCTTTCTGGAATTTTTGATGGTAATAATTCATTTATTTCAACAATATTTTTAGTTAATGCCGTAATATCACTATTATTAGAGCGGTTGCCACCGACCCGCCTAATGTCTGGTCTGATTGTATTAGGAGCGACCCGAATGACATCTAGCATAAATTTTTTAGGATGCGACCGCAGTGGTTTTCCCATAAAGGCAACCGTTTCATCCGAAATTCTTTCTAAAATAGTTTTAATTTCATGGTTATATAATTCTTCTTTTTTATTAAACTTACTGCCGGGATACTCAACGTAAAAGGTTGCCTGCTCAAATTTATCTTTATTAACTAATGGGTGTGGGGCATTACAATGAGGACACGTATTTATGGTTCTAGATATTTTTACATACTCAGATAGTATTTTAGATTTGGCGACTTTAATATTTTTTTCAGAAATTATTTTCCCGCATTTAAAACAAATGACCTTTAACCACTTAAGAATAAAATCTCGAAACAACGGACTTTTTACTGGATAATTTAATTCAATACTACCCGAATGCCCTGGGCACTTTGCCTTAGTATTTCCACATGTTTCACATAACCAAAAATGGTCTGTGGTTCCCATATGGGCATCATATACACCTTCTGGAACTGGCAGATCGGATTTAAATAGTTCTTTATTGCTGACAACAACATTTGAATCCTTTGAGTTTTCCTCATTTCCTAGGACGTAAAATGATAACGTATGTATTTTACTATAATAAGAAAAATCGTTAATTTTATCATCTGCCATTGCTCTGTTTTAATGTTATTATATCATTATATATTTAAATTCAAATTTGATTTATTATATATTTGACATAATATGATTTTCTCGGATATTTTTAATTAATTTAACTAAACCCATAAAAAAATATAATATAATTAAAATTTAAGTTGATAAACTCTAGACAAGCGCTTTCTAAAACAATAATATGAAAGACTAGACGATATCAACAAATACACAACCGCATGAAAATATATAATATACAAATTAAACACAGATTTGGTATATATAAATAGTATTCAACCTATACCCGCGTTAGTGGAATTACTTGTGTTGTGTGTGTGTGCGGTGTAAGTTACACGATCAGATACGGAACTGGGTCCGTCCTCGCAACTGTGGGTATAAAAATATTTACCAAATTTAGAGACACACCCAAAACAATTGGCACACACCATCGATTCAAACCAATGTTCCAATGTAGTGCATGTTCTATATGTGATACACACTATGAATGGTTATCTAACATTAAAAGTGTCGACCAATTAGACGAGTCCTGTGAAACCCGTAAGTCCGATTGGTAAAAAATATTACAGTCGCTTGGTGTATGAGCTATTGTGATTCAATGCGGTTAATTTCGTCGGGTGTTGTCAAAAAATCATGGGTTCAAAGTATTCATATACTGACTTATCACCCAACATTCTATTCATAGGTATCACTCTGTGCCTTATAAAGACACCATTACACAGCATCATTAAGGTTTAAATTTAATATCATATAATTAAACAAACGACGCATGGCAGAGTTATTAAAAAAATCCAAAAAAATAAAATGCGGTGTTTGTAATAAAAAAATAACAATGATGTATATACAATGTAAATGTAATGAATATTTTTGTAAAGATCACATATATATAAATGAGCATAATTGTCAATATGACCATAAAAAACACCAATCGGAAAAAATACGGAAAAATAATCCGATAATAAAAAAAGTAAAACTTGAAAAAATATAATTTACGCAGTATTTGTAAATTATGTAATAAGGGCAGTTACTTTACCGATTCCATTAGTCCTACCACTTCTGAATAAAAATTTATCATCAATATTAATAGCATTATTGTGTGTCATAAATTCAATATCAGCAAGTGTTGGCTTTGAAATATCTAATCCATTAATATCGTCGTGTGTTTTTAAATCCCGCAGTCTATTAAACTTAATACCACACCGTACAAGTCCAATATTAATATACGAATTAAACCCAACTTTGATATTTGAAGACTTTCCGCGAAATACAGCAACATGCGCCTCAAACCTCTTTACCGAATTAATATCCGATACTTTATGACAGACGGTCATTCCCGCCCGTAGATAATTCTTATACTTATCGTCTAAACGGATACATAGACACCCACGATTACCATGTGATAGAATATCTACAAAATGTCTATAATCATTATGAATACTTCGCACCTTTACAGGAATAAATTCATTTCCATTAAACGGGCCTACAAACATTGAAGATCCTTTTTTAATTTCAACGCCAGTAATTCCAGAAACTACAATCCCGAACCCGGTTATATTATAATAAATTTTATCAATGGCAAATCCCTGAATTAAATTCTTCTTTTTTTGTCGATGTTTAATCTGACTAATATAATTAATAAGCACCGGAAGACCACGCCCATCTTTGTTAGAAATCTTTACATATCCATAAATCTTTTCGTTTGAAACACATACATTAACATCATCGGAATTAGTAATTTCCATAGTTGTTTTTCCATATCTCTTAGCTAGAACCCCGATTCGATTAATATTGTCTTTCATAATATGATCTGGCATAATATCAGATTTTGTTAAAACGAATAAGATCGGGACTCCCATAGAGGCAAGAATTGCATAATGTTCTCTAGTCATCTGGGTGATATTTTTAGCAATTAATACAAGACCATGTTCAGGATAAGAGCTAATAACACCTGTGATTGTGGTCTTTAAATACTGCTCATGTCCGGCTAGATCTACCAGCGAAACAACACGCGGTCTTGGTTTAGTATTATCAAAAATCATATAACTATATGAGATTGATGATGTTCGGCCAGATATTCGTTCATGTTGTAAGGCAAGTACTCGGGATCGAGATAACCCATTACCATCATCTAAAATCTTTGGAAGATTATTAACTAGATCATCTCGTAAAAGTGGGTGTGATAGAATACCACAAAGTGATGATTTACCACTATCTACATTACCGACAATATCAACAACAATTTCATCATACCCAGCACCAGATTCTGGGAGCTTCAACTCAGGAATTGCCTTCTTTGACATAATGCCTGTTTATAATATCAGTTATCTTTCCAATTTTCAAAACAGAAATAGATCTTTCCAATTTTCAAAACAGACATTTTTTTTTAAAGAATTAATTTATACATATAAAAGTGGTTGGATATTATGTCTAGTCTTTCAAAATTATTATATCATCCAATTATTCAATTAAAAAAAATTAATCCTACTATTTTTAAAACATTGAATAATTGGATTTTAGCTAATGTTGATTTATTTAAAATCAACAATATAATTGAGCACAATCGTATATTACAATATACAGGATCGACATTTCATTTAGTGCCGGTTTTAATTAATATAACAACTCATAAATGTTTGATTACAAATATATGGAAATTCTTTCATATATTATTATTAATAACAAGTTTTTTAAATCATAAATATAAAACGACTGGTTTATATTGTATTGATTTAATAACTGTTCTTATTAACAGCACATTGGGATTATGGTTTTTATATAAAAACATTGAAAATATGAGTTATAAAAGATTGCTATTATTTTTAAATCTGTTTTTAGGATCAGCGCTTGCTTATATATATGGGTATAAGAATAATACTATGTGTTTTGATAAAAGATTGGGGTACTTATGGCATGCTATATGCCATGTTTGTACAGCGGTATCGTGTATTTTAGTTTTATACCCTAACAAGCCATGAACCATGTTGATTAGGATGTAAAAAAAGGCAATTTTGTTTAGCGCAATCTATTCCATTAATACATGGTGAAATATAGGGGGGTGATCGATGTTTCTTTATTGGGTGTATATTGGGACATTTCATATTTATACATTTATTACCGAAGCAGCAATAATATTTATTTAAAATATCAAGTGTTAAATTGGTTAATGATTTTTTACATTCTGAGCATTTACGTAGATTTTTTTTTATAACACCACTTTCTTTACAAGATAAATTACAACAAACAACATAGGCAACAGAATGTATCATTTATAAAGTCAATTACTTGAATTTAATATATGTATATTTATGCCTTAAAAATTCTTCATACAATAATTATTTATTAACCAATCACATGGGCAGTTTTCGTCCGTAAAAAATATACATAAAGCATATTTTTTTTTGAAAATTGAAATTAAAAAATTATTATACACATTTCGGTAAATTGAAATCATTACAAAACTTTTAAAATGGATACATATGCTATAATGAAATTTGTATCATCGTTATTTAATATTCGATGTGTGGCACATGAACAAAAAACACAATTTACAAGTGAGTTGCATCATCAGACATTTAAAAACATATTAAGTGATAATAACATAAATAAATTAATTATCGATAAAATTGAATTTAGAAAAATAATGAAATCAGAGATTAGAAATATTAATGACACGGATGGAATATATTATGTCGAAGAACCATATGGGACTCAAAATCCACCTGATTTTTTATTATGTATCATACATAATAAAAAAATTCAAAAAACATTATCGTTTGAGTTAAAGACTGGAAGAAAAAAAATAATGTGGAATGATGGACACCCAAGGAAAAATACAATTTACTTATATACTGATAATAAATTATGTAAATCATTAGTATTATTAGGTGATAATTTAATTAACGATGATACTAGAAAGATATTAGATAAGTATCTAAATTTAATTAAAAAAATGAATATCGAAATTAAATCAGACATGTCGAATTGCTCTGATAATTTTAATATATATGTTAGAAAGGCAAATAGTCAAACTATTGATATTTCTAAATATTCATTGCTTGATATTATAAATTTCAAAAAGAATATTTGTCTAAAAATAAATAAATTTATTAATATACCGAAATTACGCGATAGTGTCAATTCAGTTCAAAACATGCCTAAAAAAGGAATTAGTTTATTCTCAGGTGCTGGCGGTGATACTATTGGCATGACAAATGCTGGTGTAGATGTTGTAGGATTCGTTGAATTTGATGAAGACGCGATTCAAACTCATTTATTAAATTTTCCAAATTCTGAATTAATAGGTAAAGACATTTGTGATATTAAAGATGAAAAGTTTCAAGAATACAAAGATACAGGCATAGATATTGTCTTTGGTGGATTCCCATGCTTTATCGCCGGTACAAAAATATTAACGAATAATGGATATATTAATATTGAAGATATTAAGGCAACGAATAAGTTATTGACTCACACGGGCGAATTCCAAAATATTGTAAATAAACAAATTAAACAGTATACTGGGGACTTATATTCAATTAAAGCAAAGTATCACCCAAATCCTATAAAATGTACACCAGAACATCCGTTTTATTGTAGAGAACAATTAAAAACATGGAATGTCAAAACAAACAAATACGATTATACATATAGTGCCCCAAAGTGGATTAATGCTGATAAATTATCTAAAAATCATTATTTAGGGATGGTGATAAATAATAAATCCATTATACCATCATTTACAATTGAAAAAGTCGATGATGACTACAAAACATTTACTGAAACAATAACGCTAAAGGAAAAATATCAATGGTATATAATGGGGTGTTTTATTGGCAATGGTTGGATTGAAGAAATTCAAAAACCATATGGCATAATTGTGAATGAAATCCGATTTGGTATTAATAACAATGCTGAAAAAGAGGCTTCGGACTTAATGAAAAAAATACTACACATAACTAACAAAACTTGTGATACTGGACTTAATAAAAAAATTGGATGGGTCGATATTCTTAAACAATTGGGAAAGCACGTTCATGATAGATTAATTCCTGAGTGGGTACACGATGCCCCAATAGAATTAATACAGGAATTTATAAATGGGTATAAAAAGACCACCAGTTATTATAATAACAAATATTATAGCACAACAGTTTCTGAAAATTTAGCATTTGGCATTCAACGGCTGTACTTAAAATTAGGTCATATTGTTTCAATCATTAAATCCGAAAGACCAAACACTTGTGTTATAGATGGAAAAAATATTAATCAGCACGAAACATACAGGATACAAGTACATCCGACTAAAAAAGAAATTGTTTCATCATTTATTGAAGATTGTTATGTGTGGTATAACCCAATTTTAATCGAAAGAACCCCAATAAATAACACAACTGTGTATAATTTCGAAGTAGACAATGATAATAGTTATTGTGTTGAAAACTTAATTGTGCATAATTGCCAATCATTTAGTCATGGCGGTAAGAAAAATTCTAACGACCCTAGAGGTCATTTATATAAAGAATTTGTAAGAGCCGCCCGAATAATTCGTCCAAAGTATATATTAGGCGAAAATGTGAAGGGAATATTATCACGTAAGAATACCAGTGGTGGATTGATTATTAATGATATTATTTCTGATTTTAATGAAATAGGGTATAGCATGATATATAAACTTATTAAGTGTGAAAAATTTGGGATTCCTCAGAAAAGACAGCGGGTATTCTTTATTGGGGTAAATGATGAATTTTTACAACAACATGCCTTAGATATAAATGATATTCTTGTAAATTTACCAGACACAAATAATCAAACTAATACATTGCGCAATATATGCGAATTTAGTTTAGTTAATGCGATAAAGATTGAAAAACAGAAATTTCTTGATATTATTCCTGATAATAAAGTTATAGATGCTGTTAATGGCAGTGCTGACGATAGTGCTGTTATTTCAGGTAATATTCCAACTAATTTATTAAAATGCTATGATGAAAGGGCCAATCATGGATTATCATTTGATACCAGATCAAAATCCACATTCGGTGGTATTGAAAATTTAGATGGACAGGCACATACAATATTATGTGCGTACAATCGAATGCCTCGGTTATTTATCCCATTGAAAAATAGTAACGGTGTGTATTTGCGATCATTTAATATTAAGGAGTTGCAACAAATTCAGGGGTTCCCCGTGGATTATCAATTTAGTGGATCTGAAAATTCTATCATAAAACAAATAGGAAATGCTGTTCCTCCTAATGTTGTTACTCATATTGTTACCTATTTACTGGGATTAATTAATTAAAAAAAATATGTCGGAGTCTTTTAGACTTCATATATTATATATTTTTTCCAAATACCCTGAAAGATTTACGATACTGCGGTAATTATAGTTTTTTTTTACTTTGCCAATATTTCTATCATTTTTAACATACGATGGTATTTTTTCTAATGTGTCTAATCTATTATGATCTCCGTTGATGTGATTCGCCGGTTTTTCAGATTTAATCTGTTTTAATTTAGTTTCTTCTATTTTTAAATCTATTTCTTTTCCTTTAATCTTAGTTTCTTCTATTTTTAATTGTAATTGAAGCACTTCTCGCATATCATCACATTTATTTGCTCTATTTAAGTGCTGTGTTAAATTATACAATTTCTTAAAATCTTTACCACATCTATTACACATTAAATTTCTATCACATGGTATTTTACGATTCGTATGTTGATCTAGATGACGTTGTCTTTTAAATATTTTTTCACATTTATCACAGTTAAATGACATTGCGAAAATATTTCAACTTTAATATATATATGGCATTATAAGTTTATAATACTTTATAATGGTGTGCTAAAATTGACTGAATTTAAAACAATCAGCACGTGTAAAATATAATGAATTATATTAAAATACGTAATATTTATAAAAAGTAGTAGTATATGAGTAAGTCAATTTTAGACATTTTAGATCTCTCTCCCCCAATTTATTTTTATTTTTATTTTTTTCATAAAATTTTCACAATTTATTTTTATTTTTATTTTTTTCATAAAATATTTACAATTTATATTTATTTATATTTTTTCATAAAATATTTTGTCTTGATTTAAGTTTCTTAAATTATGACCATTTACAAAAATCTTCTAAATAATTAATGTAGCACTGCTGTGCACTTTAATTGTCTATCACAAAGTATTTTGCGATTCATATGTCGAGTTAAATCAATTTCTCGATTAAATACCCTTTCACATTTTTCGCAATTGAATGTCATTACTTAAATATTTCAACTTTAATGTATATAAATAGTAATAAGTTTATTTATAAATATGTATAATGTATAATTCATTGTATTTATAAATATTTAACATGTATAAATACAACGAGTTATAATAAAATACAATAAAATATAAAAAGTTAATGTTCAAAATTCATTGAGTTATTGCTTTTTTAAAAATTCCACACACAAAATTTTTTTAACCAAGAATTTCAAAAAAAAATTCAGGTCAAATTTTTATTTATATTTTTTTCATAAAATTTTTACAATTTATTTTTATTTATATTTTTTTCATAAAATTTTTACAATTTATTTTTATTTATATTTTTTTCATAAAATTTTCACAATTTATTTTTATTTATATTTTTTTCATAAAATTTTCACAATTTATTTTTATTTATATTTTTTTCATAAAATTTTTACAATTTATGACTATTTACAAAAATCTTCTAAATAATTAATGAAGCACTGCTGTGCACTTTTACAACCAAAGAAATACTTTTTAAATTTCTTTGGTTCGTCGAGATACAAGGACAGTAGATCAATATGTAGGTACTCTTTTTTACAAATTGCGGCGGTGTTGTTAATTTGACAACTAATTATTTTCATTGCCTCATTAACCGCTTTTTTTCGAGCGGTCAATGACAATTTGTCCGGATCGGTTTTACGCATATGTTCGATAAATAGAATGTTAACATCATGAGTCCTAAAGTGCTTACTTGTCGTATTTACATGATACTCTTTCAAAAATTTATTAATTTCAATCGCAGTAATGACTTTATTTTCACCATCTTGGTCGTGGGTAAATACATAATCTTTAGCAGACTTTCCAGCCATAAGTTTATTCATTTCGGTAATAATTTGTCGGTCTTTAATCACGCATTCATTCGACACACCTTTCTTTCCAATAAATTTAATGTGCATTTCTTGACCCTTCACGGTAATATGCGATTTAAAAATATTTGATATTCCAAATGAATTATACAACTTCTGATATTTTAAATTCCCAAGTCTAAACCCACATACTATCACTATCTTCAATATCATAGAAATTATTTTATTTTTTGTAAATGTTGTATCTTTTATATACTTATCAATATCCGAATTAATCTGCGGCAGAACTTTTGCGAAATCAAGTATATGACAAAATTTTTTTTTCATGGCCTTCAGTTTATGTCCTTGTGAATATATTTGTTGTAATCGTCCTTTATCATCGTATCCCTGAAAAAGAATCTTTGGCGAATCCTCATAGAATATCTTTACATCGGCATATGCCGGTGGAATAACTAATTTTCGTATATATTCTAATACAGTCTTATCACTTACCGGTTTATCGTCTTTATCTAAAATTTTAAACTTTGGTTTTTTATCCTTACCGAACCCATCTTTGATGCGATAATAAATCATTTTGAATTGTTTAATTTTTGTTTATATTACCAAAATTATTTTCTATGGAAAACTATTCAGTAAGTTTGAATTCAACACGATGTGTTCTGTGTAATATACAAATAATGGGTGTAAGTTATGTAAACGAATTTCCCAGAGATTATTTAGTTAGAGTAATTAATGAAAAAAAATTAGTGCTACACATATCTAATGTGGATAGTTGCGATTTTAACATATATGCGAAAAAATCTCTCGAAATTGATAATGATGCCAAACGCCGGTCAAATGACGAGGCTGTTAGTATTCATATAATTACTTCCAAACTTAACACTAATTTAAATATATTATACGAAAGTCAGATCTGTGAATTTTATGGGAAACCTGATTTTATTATTCGCCTTGGTAAAAAACTATATATTATGGTTTCTACAACTAGAGCAATATGTCGGAATAAATCCAATAACTTAGAATTTAACCAACAAGAAGCTGACAGACTAATGATAAAGAAATTAAGTGGTTTATCTACATGTAAGAATAACCTTGACTGTTTGATTGATGATGTAATTGATGAAAATCACACCGTAATTCCTGTTTTACATATACTAGCACCTAATAAAATTAATGCTATTATGTGTATCACAGCATATAAAAAAATAGCAGACATCGGTAAAATAAACTTGGATAAAATTAAAATAATTATATCATGTATTAAAAATCATGAAAAGTTATTATAGTATTAAGTAATTTTATACCACCCTTTTACTTTTAAATATTAAAAGTAATATTGGTATAATTTAATATCCAATGAAAATTCCAATTCATGGTAAGATATATGATTTAACACATTTTGCCAATAAACACCCGGGCGGAAGTCAAATATTACAATTATGTAGGGACGAACCCGATTGTTCAGCTTTATTTGAATCATACCATGCTTTTTGTGATTTGTCAAAAATAGAAAATATTATGAAAAAATATGAAACTGGCGAAATTGCAGACTCATTATTTAATTTAGCAGACGGTGGATTTTACCAGCGCTTAAAACAAAAAGTTAGAACACATCTAGAAATGTGTAATAATTCTTATAACACGATTAGAATTAAATCCAAGGCAGATAAATCGTGGTTAATCACATCTACATTATCAGTAACAATATTTTTACTTTCGCAATATCAAATGTTTTTTCAACCCAGTTTGTGGTTACGAGTATTCTTTAGTGTATTATCAGGAACTTCATTAATATCGGCATCATATAATTTATTACACGATGGGTCTCATTATGCAATATGTACAAATGTTTATGTGAATCAAATGTGTTCTGAGATATTCCAAACATTGCTATTTTGGAATCATATATTGTGGTCGTATCACCACTGTATTAGACATCATCAGTATACTGGTTCAGAAGAATATGACCCAGACTATAGAAAAGAATATCATATACTTAAAACTAAACAAAAACCCACATTAATAGACCACATTAAAATTATAATGACATGGGTTATGCCAGGCATTGCGGTTGGTCAAACGATAAGTTATGTTATTTGGCATTTTAAAGGGTATTTGTGGAATATGAAGATCCCAAGCATATATTATATAAATTATATACAACGGTTGTGTTTTAGTTGCCTGTTTTTATTCGCGCATTTATTTTTCACATATGATTATGGTATTCTATGCTTCTTTATACATATATCAAGCACAAGTCTGTTTTATTGGATTGGATCCGCTCCTGATCATGATTTATACGAAACTCATTTGGAGATTAATAAAATCAATAATAAATTAATAAACGATAAATTCGCAAGTGACTCAACCGGATGTATATTAAAGGTTAGCGACTGGGGTGAACTACAAGTCAGATCATCATCTAATTTTATTAATTCATCAGATAAATATGGCATTTTTACTCGTATATTAGGTGGTATTAATTACCAAATTGAACATCATTTATTTCCAACTCTTAATAATCATCATTTAAAAAAAATATCACCGATTGTTAAGGAAATGTGTAAAGAATATAATATACCATATAATTGTGTGGAAAACCCTGTTAACATATACTTAAGTTTAGTAAAAACTTATACCGGTTATAAGCACGATTCTATAAATTAATATAAGTTCGGGTTAAATTATTTTTTGTAGCGTAAGTATAAATTTATTTATATCTTGTTGAGATACATCATCAGCCAACGAAATGCGAATAATATGATTTTGTATTTCTTTAGGCATATTAATTTCATTATAATTATGTATTGATTCAATATCGGGAACTCCTACAATAATGCCCTTCTGCTCTAGTTCTTTTTGGATTTCAATAGATGTCTTTTTATTTTTTGTAATTAATGCTATAGATAATATACTAGGTGTATAATATGACTCGTTATTAATTGGCGGCCCCAATACAATCATAATATTCTTAGATTTCGTAGATTCTTCAAGCGGGGGTGCGTCGGAATTAATAAATTCCGAATATAACATTGACTGGTATTTACTACTTAATTTATTTATGATTTCGTTTCGAAATTTTAATAGTTTCGCATTTTTAGTTTTTCTATTTAGCATACTGTATTTAACTGATTCGATTGCGGACTCGATTGCCGGTATATTTTCAGTTCGTTTATTTTCCAATGTTGACGAATGTTCGTGTAATTTATATCCATTTAATAAATCATTTTTAATTATAATAGCACCAAGACCGACCGGCCCGCTAATTTTATCAAATGCGATAGTAGCTGAGTCTATGTTAGTCTTTTTTAAATCTAACTTATGCTTACCAAATAAATAAGTACAATCACTGTGTAATGGTATTTTTTTTTCATGCAAAAGTTTGCCAATTTTTTCAATATTATTAACGGACCCTAATTCTTGATTAATGTATGTAATACAGACACAGCACGTATTTGGTTTTAGCGCATCATTGATATGTTCGGATAAAATACATCCATATATATTTGGTTTTAAATATGTTAAATCAATTTGATCGCTGTCTTTTAATGAATTGGCGTATTTAATAATAGAGCTACTCTCAACGGCACTAATAACAATATGTGGCTTTACTTTTCTTATTTTCTTATACGCATTTACGGCAGTACATAAAAATATTGTATTTGATTCTATTTCGCCCGAAGTAAAAAATATTGAGTATTGATTATTAGAATTACATGTTTTAAGTAAATATTCTTTAGCGACTTTTACAATGTTAATTTTTTCAGATGGTGTTGATTTATTACTTATTGATTTTTTATACTTTTTTTCGGCGTTTGTACATAATGATGATGAATTAACATTGTCTAAATATACAACGCCACACTGATTAGTTTTCTGATCAATCTGTTTTTTTTTATTTTTTTTACCACCGCTTTTAACAGATTTAATTGATTTTTTTTTAACCTTTTTTTTTGAAAACTTTTTAGTTAAAATCATTTATAGCGATTGTGTATAATATTATGCTAAAAAAAAAGTATAGTTATATTAATACCAACTATGTGTATTTATAGTTTATCTTTGGCGGCATCTTCACAAGTTTCTTCACAAATAATGTCCGTTTTAAGTTTTTTATCGCGAACCAGCCGAGTTCGCGATTTAGGCGCTTCGCTGACAATTGCTACTTCTGGTTTAATTGCTACCTCTGGTTTAATTGAAGTTTCGCTAATTTGCCTTTGAAGAGTTTGAATAATCCCGCTAAGATATGCGTTTTGTAGAGGCATCAATTGCTGTAGACAACTTAGCATGGCACTTTCATCAGCTGTAACTTTTGCTTTTGACAATTGAAGGGCATTATTAAGGTCCTTATACTGGTCTTCCATTTCCTTGATTCGTTTTTGTACGGGAGAAAGGTCTTGATTTGGGTCAGTCATAAATATGTGTATATTTATAAATCGATAACTCTTTAAAATAAATTTAAGAAGATAGGTATGTTAATTCCATTGGTATAAAAATTCGCTTGGACCCAAAAAACACACTCCACGATTCTAAAATACTATTGTCTTTAGTTATTATAAACCCAGAACCATCGATTCCATTATATGGTGTATCTAATATTAATGATGTATCTGATTGAATAGATTTAACTGTATAATTAGAGGGTGTGTTTCCGGTGTTAATAATTATATTATCGCCAGTATACAATTCGGATGTAAATAAAGTCCCAGTTCCCGTGATTACAAGTCCGGATTTTCTGTATGGATAATTTCCCGGCACATTTTGATATGCCGTGTTAATAGTTATCTGTGTGTTTGAGTGTATTATTTGTATTTGGAAGAGGGGCGATGTTGTTCCATTCAATATTTGTATATAATCACCAACGACAAAATCAGTAATAAACGATGTTCCTACCCCTGTAATGACATTACTAGTGTTATTTACTGATATAGTGCCTGGCAATAATATACTTGGCGTGGATACAGTTCCTGATATTGTAGTGCGAATACTTGATGAATCAACCGGAATAGAAATACTTGTTGGCGACACAACAGTAGCTGTATGCCCTGTCTTTTTATTTATAGCATTAATAATATTGGATGTATAAACTGGGTTTTTTGATTCGAATTGGTCAATATAGACATTATCAACAATAATTAATTTGTGATTTTCAGTAAACTCAATTATTGTCGGATTTCCATATGTAAAGGCACCACGTAATCTATCTTTATCAAAAATCAGTGGCTCAAGCGGAGTCCCGAATTTAATTGTTATTGTATCTAAACTGGTAATTGGTTTATTAAACTTATATTCACCTTTATGATAGTCATCTGAACATAATAATAACCATTTATCGGTTGATTTACTCCTATCTACACATGACATAAAATGAAATCGCCTATCTTCATGCGCAATAATTGACTGTGGTATGAATTCTTCAATTGATATTGTTATAAGATCATAATAATTACTATTACTTAGAACATTTGGTATTTTTATTGGCATCATAATTAGAGAAATAATATCTCGTATATTTCCTAATGAATTAACAGTTCCTTGAGCTATAGTTAATTGATTCATATGTCCCCAAGAAAAATATGTAGTACCATCGTTATCTAATGTTCTATATCTAGTATCTAATAATATATATATATTATTAACACTACTAATTGGCTCATTGACCTTTTTAACTAATGTTGCTATATCTGTATATCCAAAAATAGATTCTACATTAGTTTCTACGATATTTTCCTTCCTTTTCCCGTCTTTATATGAGTTGCCGTCTTTTTTATCTGGATTTATATTATGTTTAAGTATTTCGTGTATATCGACATTATTAATGGCACAGTGATCCTCGGCAATTTCCGTTATAACAGCATTTTTTATTATTGTTATTATACGTGTAATAGAATAGTTACTAAAATAGTTACTTGGTAGGTTTTTTACAGCCGCCACAACTAAATTTTCTTCACATCGATTAATACTTCTTTTTATTTCGGACTCTATCTGAGATATTATTTGCAATGTAAAACTGGGGTTATTTTTGATATGTTCAATTTCTTTTAACTTCATTTTTTTTTAATGTAAAAAATTATAGTTATATAATAATATAATCTTATACAGTATAAGATTTTTTTTTGAATAATTATATAATTATTTAATTCTTAAAGACGCGGTATTTCTATTTAAAGACGAAAAACAGAATATAATATATCAAAAACCGATTGCCTCATAAATATGACAAAAGAAACACAGACAACTCAAGCATCAACCCCCGAGAAGGTTGTGCCAAAGACGATTAAGCCCAAGAGGAAACTGACAAAACGTGCCGTAAAGGTGGATACACCTAAACCTAAGAAGGTTTCGGTTCCTAAAGAGCCAAAGGTCGTAAAACCGATTAGTAATCGTAAAGTTAATACTAAACCAGTGTTGGCAAAAACAACGGGCATTAATATTTCACCAGCAAAGGTAAAGAATGTCGTATCTAATCTTGTTCTCAATAAAGACACATGTGCCGCTCTTAAAGAACTAAAGGAGGCAATTCCTCGAAAGATTACTAAAACAGTTAATGGAACTGAAGTTGTTGAAGATTTTAAGGGAGTTCCCGTTGCCCAAATGAGTAAGAAAACTTTAGATTTCATTGCCCATGCAACGGAATGTTTTGAAAAAGCGTCGCGATATGATTATGCCAAAAATAAGATATCCAAAATGCCCGAACAACAACGACATGCGTATCATACAGCAAAGAATTTGGAAAAGGACGTATTCGACAATGTTGAAAAGGATAAGTTTTTATGTGATGTAGAACCATTTGATTCTGAAACTTTTAACATCAAATATGATGCTGAATTTTATTCAGCATATGATAATGAAAAGAAATTAAGAGACGCATCCAATAAGACCGATGAGTGGAAATTTGCGATTGACAGAGTTACTAAACTAAAGAACCGATTTAGCACTAACTCCAGAGTTTTTCTCTCGGCATTTGTTGAGTGTCTTATTAAGCAAATTGCCCACAACGGGACTGTGTGCTGCGTTGCCGATAATAAAAAGATTATCCAACTGTCTCATATTTTGGACACGAGCAAGCCGGGATTTAAAGAGCGGTTCTCACTTTATCCATTGATTGTAAACCTTGATACATTTAAGCAAGCACAAAAATATCTTCAGACGCATGCCGATTCTAAATCAGTTGAAAAGGCTGATGTTGATGTCGACACTGATGGCGAAGTCGACACAGAGACCGAAACTAAATCGGTAAAGACTGATAAGAATTTAGATGTATTTAACATCGAAGGTGTGTCTGTTGATAAACAATACCAATTTAGATATTATATTGGAGAATCGTGCCGTGAAGTTCGTATGGATTTGGCATCAGCCGGCGGTGATAATAGTGACATATAT
>Ga0209119_1001099_pt1 | contig 27244 bp, 46 predicted proteins | sample COG_03_FD_184747 | JGI IMG/M metagenome (GOLD analysis project Ga0209119, IMG submission 184747) | Pelagic Microbial community sample from North Sea - COGITO 998_met_03 (SPAdes) (version 2) | ecosystem: Environmental > Aquatic > Marine > Neritic zone/Coastal water | place: Helgoland, sampling...
GAATTCAGCTTTAACACCAAATCCACCGCCTACAGTAGCCACTTCAGCATAAGTGCCGCCAGAAGATGTAGCCCTATAAACTTCTGTATTTGAAAAGTCTTTGTCTGCTGGGTTAGTCCACTCAAGGTTAATGGACTTGTAGCCAGCGGTTGCTGATAACGCTGTAGGCAAAGCAGGAGCTGTAGTATCGCCAACAGAACCTTGGTTAGCTGTTACAAATACGCTTTTAACTCCTAAAGAGTTAATTGATCTTACTTTAAAGTAATATGTTGCCGCAGCAATAGTCGGAGATACTATAAACCTAGTATTGTCAGTAACAACCGATTGGAAATTAGTGCTGTCTGTACTCCACTGAAGATCATATTGCGTTACAAATGAGTCTGTACTTGCAGTCCAAGATGCCTCAATTGCAGGAATGATAGTTCCATCTAATGCAACGCTAGTAGTTGCAGATGTAGCAAAAGATGTCGGTGGCACTACCGAAAACGGATTAGGCAATACGGATTGCGGATAGGTTATTTCTTCAGCCGCTAGATCGTAAGTGTAAATAGTTGAATCGTATTGCAGCAAAGAAACAGAACAAGTACCGTCATAGTTAAGGGTAATCTCTTCTATCTGAAAAGGCTTTGCTACCCAAGCTGGCGTAGGGTGAGTAACTGTAACTACGTCACCAACCGATAGCTGTAAAGCTTCACTTGTAGTCTTAAAACTACAGCGCAAAGAGCTTCTAGATCGTTTAAGAATGACTCTCGCCAAATCTCTGGCAGCATAGTAGTTAGTGACTGTTGGCATATCTAAATCTGTAACTAACAAAGTGCCATTATCTTCGCTTAGAAATGTAGTCTCTTCGCTAGAACCAGCATCAGGCCATGTAGCTTGATCAGGCTGATAATCTACAGCAGGATTAGCAAACTTAACAATAACCCTATTAAACTTGTTCTCTTTTGACTCACCTTGAATAGAGATTCCGCTAACCATTGTATCTGTATCAAATGCGTAGCTAACTGATCTAGATTTATCAATGATCAATCCGTATTTGCCTTGCGTATAAGGCAGGAACCCACGACAGCCCATTAGCATTTTTTCTATATTAGAGAATAATGTTTCGTCTGTTTGCAGTACTGCATTTGTCTCAAATATCTTTCCTGTTCCACTTCCAGTGTAAAAAGTTACACTTTCGTCACAATCTGTAGCCGCTGCTGAAAACGCAACATCATCTATTGCTGATGCTGGAAGTCCTTTACCAAATCTTGTGTTAGTCATGTAATCGCGCAAACATAAAGCAGGGTTAGTGCTGTATGCGTTAGCGGCGCTAGGTGATCGTGGATCGTATACCTTCCTACCACGAACAAGGGCAGTTATATCTGGAACCCCTTGAAATGCGTTTTCATTCCACTTTAGCTTAATAGCTATATAAGCAACTCCACTTAATTTATGAGCGGTTGTCCAGCCAGCATTAGCTTGAGTAAGAAGAGAATCGTAAACTTGATTGTCAGCGCCAGTATGGACATTAACTGTATAAAGGCCATTATATTTGCTGTCAGATATTGGAGTGTCATCAATGTATATATCTGTAATAGCGTCAACTTCTCCTTCCGCTAGTACTAAAGCTATATACAAGAATTCATTTGGATCGCCTCCAGATGCATCTCTTGACGAAACAAATACGCGAACACCACCAACTCTTCTAGTACCGTAAATGACGGGAATAGGCTCAATGTTAGATTCTTTGTTAACAAGAACACCAGCCATAGCATCGGCGGCTTTTTGCGCTGCTTTTTTTGCTTTCTGCGCCATAACATATGAAACAGTTGCGGCACCTGCAAATACTGCTGCTGCAATGAAAAAAGGCATTATTCACGACCCCATTTTAAATCTTTAATTGTTTTAGCCGCAAACTCAAACCCTCTATCAGCAGGGAAATGAATAGATTGCGAGTTGTTGTTTGTCTTTCGGCCAACTTCTTTCTCAAAGTCTTTCCAGTGAGAAGCAAGCTGTACTGTAATGGTACTTGTATCTTTACTGTCTTGAATATTAAAACCAGTTATTAAACCTTCAAATAACAGTATTGGATCGCCGATTACTGCATCAGATGCGCTAATAGCGGCCCTGTATATTTTTACAGGCCGGTCAATGTAATTTTGTGCTAGAAAGATAGCGACATAAGACTGCTCAACGCCAGATAAAGTAACGTCAAGGGTGTTTACTCTTAAATCAGATGTTTCTGTAACATCGCCAACACCCAAGAAATGCGAACTGCTTACCCATGTCTGAGACAAGGCAGATAAGTTTCTATCCCAGTCTGTAAGATACAAAGTAGTAGATAAATTAAATTGAATCAAAGTAGCAAGATTAAAGTTATCTTTTGCAAGTTCGGCAATAGTTGCTGCGTTTATTGATCTTGTCATTACACTGCCTCTATAAAGTCTACTTCGTAATCAAGTAAAGATGCAGATTCCAAAGAATAACTCTGAACATCGTTATTTAAACGTACCGTAAATGGTACATTGTCGTATGTTATAACTAGATCGTTAGTCAACGCGACTCTTAGAGCAGGCTGAATTGCCAATGCACCAGCGCCGGATCGGTCTGCGGTAATCATATAGACTTTACTATGGTTAGAGAACTTTACCATATCGCCAGCTTTTAACACTCCACTAAACCCATCGACATTAACCGATGTTGCGCCAATAACAGCAGCGCCGTTAGCCCGCGCAGTACCAGAAGCAGTTCCACTTTTGGAGCTTATCTCTGGCAATACAATAGAGAATGTTTCTGCCATACCTCTTTGAGCCATAACAAACGCCATAACCGGAGCAAACTCCGCACGACTAAGCTTAGAGTATTGGGCCGAGAACTCAAACCGCTGCCCGCCAATGTTTCTGATTTGGGTGCGGCCTGAGACGCTTTCACTAGCCAAGTTGTAATGCTGGCTCTTAAACCCGATAGATGCAAATACGGGTGATGCTGGGTATGTTCCACTCATGTTATAGACGCTCTTCCGCGATTATTGACCGCATGGTTAATCATAGAAACAATCTGACCTCTGCGAGAATTTAGAAGCCTATCAAATCCAGCAGTGTCATTAGCCTGTATGCTGAAGTTTACACTAACATTGGCTTGAGACTGACCATTTTCTGATCCAACAGCTTTCTTTAGGTTCTCGTTAGTAGCAATACGACCTGAACTACCCATAGTAAGCAGCTCTGGGCCACGCTCACCAACAAGATACGATTCACCGCCTCTAACCTGACCACCTAATGCTCGACCACCAGCAATAGCGGTTCCGGCAACAATACCGGCAGATGCGTAACCTACAGCCCTAATGCCTGCCGCTGTAGCAAAATACCCAACAGGCCCAGTAAGGATTGCAGCTTGAGCGGCAGCAGCCTGAGCAGCAACTTCGGTGGAAACTATAATCTGAGCTATAGCAATGGCTTTTTGCATTGCAAATAAAACTTTAGCTTCTTTTGACCCTTCAGCGGCTATGCCTGCTAACTGACCGGCCATTCCACCTAAACTTGTAAGAACCTGTTGCTGTATATCTGTTTTAGCTTGAGCTTCTGCTGCGGCAAGAGCAACTCTGTCTTTGCTGTATTTTTCTTCTAGCTGGCGTTTAGCTATCTCAAACTCTTCTTGGCTTATTAGTTTGGCATCCCTGTCAGCTTGAGTTTTTGCTACAGCCTCGGCTTCCAAAGAATCAATAAGGGCTGCTTCTTCCATTGCTGATTGAGCAATTTGCAATAATCGACCTTGGGCGTTTTCTTTGTCTTTCACTAGGCGTTCTGCTGCTCTGTCTTTTTCAGCTTTGGCTTTAGCGTCAGCCCGTACTTTTGCGGCATCTGCTTTTTTCTTTTCAGCGGCAGTTATTTTTAATTGCTTTTCTCTTTCTTTTATTGCATCAATTTCTTTTAGTATAGCAACCGCAGACTCTTCAGTAGCTTTAGTGGCTCCTCCGGTTTTAGCTTTATACTTAAAAAGCTCATCTCCAGTAAGTGTGAGCAACTCAAGCTTGTGCTGCAAAGACTCAATGTAATCTTTTTCTTTCTTTTCAGCTTTCTTAGTTTCTGGAGTAACTCCAGCCAATATGTCTTTATATGTGTCTAAGCTTTTTGATGCCTCACTAGAAGCAGCGCCTAAAAGCAAAAGCTCTTTATTAAATTTTTGTATTGTTTCAGGGGCCATCCAATATGCACCCGCCTCCAATACGCTATATATTTCTTTTATTCTTGCGCTGGCACCAGATATGCTTTTTTCATCTTTAAGCATTTCTTCTGCAATAGATATTTGCAAATATGCTTTCTGAGCTTCCGTTAATTTATGATATGTACCCGCTAGGTTGTCTGCGCTTTTGTCCATCTTGTCGATTTCAGAACTTAAATCGGCCATGCTACTAACTAATACTCCACCGATAATTGCACCAAAGGCAATCAAAGCACCTGTTATTGCACCTGCTGGGCCAAATACAGAAGCAAGCTGAGAACCCTGTTGGCCAATAATAGTAAACCAGCTAGTTCCCATTTGAGCTTGAACTGCAATATCCTGAAACTGATAAGAAGCTTGCTGTGCTTGAGAGCGAAGGTTTTTCATAGGCGCAACTGTGCTTTTAGCCGCTTTGCCAAGATTTTTTGTTCCGGTTTCTGCTTTTTCGCCAGCTTTCGCAAGCTCATTTAACTCATCAGTAGCTTTATCTATACCTTTGCCGGTTACTTTTATACCAAGCTCTAGTTCACTATCAGCCATTATTACTAACCTCTTTAGCGTGTAAGGTGTCCAATGTACGAATAAGGTCTACCTCAAAAGTAGATAGTTTTCCATAAATAGACATATACGAATTTATTTCATTGTAACTGATTGCGCCAGAGGAGGCATTTTTTAACGACACGAACAATTCCCAAAGATACGACAATTCTTGCCTTAATTCAGGCTCATTATCTAGCTCTTTGGGATTGCGGCCCAAGCTTTTAGCAACTTGACGTAGATTAGCTATGCGGCTAACTGTTGAACCTTTGTCGTATCCAGCAGCCCAAAACTGCCATGAAGCAAAAGTACATAACTCTTCAGTTAGCCCTTGGTAAAATTTCTTCGTTCAGCTACAAACGCATCTACTTGCGAAGCAATGTTAGGAGCATTGACGTAAAGATCATAAGCTAATTTAGAAGTAAACTTTACTTCTTTGTCTTTACTCTGCAATCCGCGCCAACCTTTAGTGATAGCTACTAACAGATCAATTTCGCCACCATCCTCTTTATTTATTAACTTCCTGTGATACGCCCTTACAGCTTCTCTGTACGACTTTGAGTCAACACCCTTTACAATGATGTAGAAATCAGTTTCATCGCCGTTAATCGGGCTTAATATGCGTATTTCTGCGCCCTCTTCATGTGCGTCAGCAGTATAAAGTTGTTCAATATCCATTTCTCTCTCCAGAGTTAATAAAGGAGCCTTGCGGCCCCTTAGTTTGTTAAGCGTCTGCTCTTGTAATCTTAATCTGAGATGCATCGCTAGAATTGTATAACGCTACAAAGTCTAAGGATACTGTCACTGCACCAGCGCCGCCAACTTCAGGATTACCTGAGTTGTATTTGACGTTTGGTAGATTAAACGTGTAAGAGTTACCAGCCAGATCAGTTAGTACAAAAGTTAGGCTAGAAGACGTTTCGTTAATAAACTTGTCAATTAGTGTGCTGTTCTCAAAGTAAGCAGTAATAGAACCGCTGACAGAAGACTTGCCAATAGAAGGCTGAAGCGTAGAGTCAGAGCCTACAACGTACATAGATTCCATGCCGTTATCTAAGCTCAACTCAATGGCAGTAACAACAGCAATGCTTGAACCGCCTTCTGTAATAGACCCTGTAAACGAATCAAATGGTGCAGTAGTAGTTTCTGTTCCATAAGTAGCGCCAGTAATAGGAGTAGACGCAATTGTAAAGTCTTTGCCAACTACTGAGAACGAGCCAGTAACCATTGAGTTAGGGGCAACAGATAAAGACATAGAGTTAAAGTTGCAGCCAGTAGAACGCAAGTATTTACCGATGTCTTGGTGATGACGCTCAACAGTGTAGCTGCGGCGAGTAGTTCCGGCTTTCAATACATCTGTAGCCCAAGTGCCGCATAATACTGCTTCAAGTAAGTCATCAAATGATTCGTAAGATAGTTCAACATTAACATCACCGGCAACACTCTTGTTTCCATGACGGAAATGAGCTACTTGACGATCTTCACGCAACTCTTCGGATTCAATTGCGTCTTTCGACAATCCAATAGTTGTGCCAGTGTGACGAATGGGTAGAAATGAAGGTGTTGACGGAGTAGTACCGAATGTAGATTCGACAACATACGCCATGTTGTGTCTTGAGCCTGTTGCAATAGTCATAATTTACCTCGGTGCTACATGAGCCATATAATTAATTGTTACTGAAATAACGAAGCGATCTTCGTCAATAAGTCCTGCGTTTCTTGATACATCACCAAGCCTAACGTAAACGCCATTGTACAATAAATCTGTACCACGCTTAAAATGATCGGCAATTGCGTCTGCTTTCGCTTCCGCTTCGCCCCTGCCTTTACCGGCAATGGCAAATACATCAATTTGGTATAACCCTGAATACCCATCTATGCCCGCAGTTCCAAGTCCAGCCTGAACTGTAGCGGATGGCAAATGAGTCGGCCTCAAGTATAGCTTATTTTTAATAGGCTTATAGGCAATATTTTCCCACGCCACAGGCGGGGATCGAAACAAAGTACTTAGCCTTGTGTCTAAAGCGGCGCTTATGTCTGAAAATACTGTACTCATTTCTTAACCTTCTTAATGGCTGCTGCCATTGCATTCTTAAACGCCAAAAGATTTACCCGCACCATACCTGTTGGAGCTTGTGTTGAGTGGCCATATTCTACTCTTGAGGCATACGGAAGGTTGTTTACTAGCCAGACAGAACCTTCACCGTCATACTTTTTTACCATAGCAAGCATTCTGTTTATGGTTCGCTTGCCACTCTTGTCTTTTTTCTTTAGCCTGCCTGTTAATCTTGTATTTAACGATGCTTGCCAATTAGCTTTTAAAGCACCAGCTTTATAATTTGCTGGGGGCTTTCTTTTCCATAATTCAGGCTTACCAACCGGCGTGTCCATGATGACCTTGCTGAAAACGTCTATGCATGAAAGCTGGACTATTTCAACAATGTCTTTTTCAGTCTTATCAGCGTATTCTTTAAGCTCTAAGGTGAAGCTCATAATAAACATCCTTTCCAGATGGAGAAACCTTAGTAACATCCATTATGCGATAAGAAATACTATCAAACTTTATAGTATTGTCTATTTCAGGAACGCCCTTGCCTGACTCAACTAACATCTTGATGTCTGAGTCCTGTACGGCAGAAGAAGCCTTTTCAGAAATAGTAAATTGCGCTCTAACTGCTTTTGCAGTGAAAGTTACAGACACACCATGATAAAGCGACCCTGAAGCTGGGTCATATCCTGTTCCGTCTTTTCTAGATATAACAGCGTCAGCACCAAAGTTAGCTATTAACTTAGATGCTGTTTTTTTAAGCGACTCGTAATCAAACACGAATAACCCTCGCTGAGTTTAACAATAGCTTTTGCAGTTTAGTCTCTGCTGCTGTCAAATATGTAACAGCTCTTGCGCTTGGAGAGTATTCCACTTCCAATTCGCCTACCTTTTCTTTTACTGTTTCTCTACCTTGATTAGCAAGCGGGTTTACGCCGCCATCCAAAGCGATACACAACTCCATCTCAGCTTCTTTAAGAAGTCTGGGAATAGTCGTAGAGTCAATGTAGAAATTATCAACCTCAACGCCAGTTCTTGGCCATTGCAGATTTTGTGGGTCAGTAGACTTAGTTCCAATAAACATCTTAGACTCTAAGTAGTCCATAGCCTGAATAATTAGAACCGCTGAAGTGCCTGTTAAGGTAACCCCTCGATCTAACGCATAAGTAGCTAATTCAGCTTCGGAAATATAAGAATTTGCAGTTGATGAGCCACTGCCTGTCTCTACTACTATAGTAGCCATATCTATTCCTCAATTATAAAAGCCACCCCCCGAAAGAGGTGGCTAGATATAGACTTAACCTAACAGAAGAGCAGTATGCTCTGGCTTGATGTTCTTAACACCCCAAGCTAGACCAACTTCATAACGAACTTTTCTGTAGCCTTTGTACATGGCAAATTCCATGCTAAGACCAGATCGAGGATCAGTAATTACGATTACGTCAGTCGCCATGTCACCCTCGGAAGGACGAGCAGGAGCGCGAGAAGCTAGAACGATTGCAGAGCGGTTAAACGCCATGTTACGAGTAGCAGCAGCAGTAATAGTAATTGCTTTGTCGCCAGTACCTTGAGCAACTTGCAATCCGGGGGCTGAAATAACAATAGTTGCGCCAGATACAGCAGCAGCACCAGTAACAACAACATACTTGTTAGTGTCACCAGCAAAACTGATTACATCTCCAGCAACAATAGTGCCAGTACCAGCAGCTTTAAGCACGATGCTTGTTTGACCGACAACGTGAGCAGCAGCACTTACGGCGTTAGCTGAAGTTCCAGCAACAGAAGTGTTAACCTGTGCAGATTCACGAATAGGCATGCCGTTTACATCAAGCAGTACGCCTTGACGCAAGATAGAGTCGCTACCAGCATCAGCAACAGCAGCTTGCTTACCAAGAAGGTTAACGCCAGCAGAAGTATCAATTACTAGCTGGTTATCTTGCAAAGGAGCGCCGTTATCTTTCAGAATCTTTAAGACGTTAGAAGCATCGGTGTAATCGTTAGCAGTATTAAAAGGGCTGCTGCCAGCGGTGCCGTATGCGCGAGAGAAAGTAGACTGCAAAGCACACAGATCAGTTTCTACTTCGTTGGTTACTGCGCGGATTGCTTGAGCGATCTTAGCAGCACGGACGTTCTGGTATCCAGCGCCTTGCAGACCTAGTTGCTCATCACCGTTAAAACCAAACTCAGCAGCGCGAGACTTAGTAATTACGATGTCGGTAGAGCCAGAAGTCTGACCAGTAGGATCAGGAACAACCATTGCAGGAGAGATGTCAGATACGTTGCCAGCAGGCTCAACGTCAACTCGGATGTTTTGTCCAACAGCAGCAGTGCTTGCTGATGCGTTCATAGTAGCAGATGGGATCATGCCCGTTAGTTCACGAGAAACGATGTCCAGTGCTTCGTAGATATCTGGCACAAGTGCCGTAATGTTATTAGCCATGTTAAATTACCTTTCAATTATCAGTTATAGTTCCGCCGGACTTCACAAATTCCATCCTTTTAACGGGGTTAAGTGCCTCAAACTCGGCACGACTTCTTACCTTTGTGGCACCGCCACTATTTGAGCCACCAGAGGCACCGCCGCCCGATGATTGATTTCCTTTTAACAATGCAGAGTATCTTGCATCGTTTTTAAACTCGTTCTTTAAGTCTTCAAGTGAAGACACAGTTAGACTTCCATTAGCATCGGTAACTTTAACACCGTCATCATGGAACTTCAATCTGCGACCAATAAACTCACTCAAAATCTCAGCATTTGCGCCATCTGCAAGGTCGGCAGCTAGTTTTAATGCTGTGTTGTTTTTCTTCTCATTTGCCACGCCTTGGCGCAGACTATCCAGCTCCTTTAAAGTGCTTTCGTACTTTTCTTGAGCGGATTTATGTAATTGTTGATAATCACCCTGCTCTTTTGCCACTCTTTCCCGTTCTGCATGCGTTTCGGCCTCAATGTCTCTTTTGGCTTGCTTCGCTCTTTTAGCTTCAGTCAGTAATTCATCCATTTTAGACTTCATAGATGCATTTTCTGCCATCAGTTTTGATAATTCGCCAGCATCAATTATATTTTCTTCTACTGGTTCAATTTCTACAGTTTCTGTTTCTTGTTCACTCATTTTAATCACCTTTGGTCACAAACCAAGCAGTCACTGACCGCCTATAAAAAGGAGAGCATAAATGCGTTCCTACTCCCCAGTATCATACAAGTATAAGCTTTTCCAGCAAAAGGGACAAATTTATCCCTTTAATGGCTCCGGCGTATACAGCTATTCTTCTGTTTCAGCCGACAGAATTGGTGTTTGCTGGCTGATATCTGCATCAAGGTCTTCATCAGTCCGTTCTGGGCTAATTAAGCTTGCTTTACGCATTAAATATCGCACATCTGACTTAGCAACTATGCCTTTTTCCATTAATTGGATGTTAGCTATTAATAATTGCGGGTCAATAGTGGCATCGTAGAACTGTTTGTTGATTTCAATGCTTGGCTCGGCGTTTCCACCCATATACATCATGGCCCAGTCTAAACATTTCTCAAAAGCAGACTCTACGTTAATAATAATTGCTCCAAGCTTGCTATTTTGACCAGCAAACCGGATTTTAGCGGCTTCAGCAGTTTCTTCTCCGCCACCGTCTTCAATTATGCGAGTTCCAATCTTAACCATTTGCATTTCTTTCATTTGCATGCCTTTTAATGGCATTTGGTTTTCACTGGCTTGCAATAATTCAGCTCCGCCACCTTCAGGCAGCAAAATAGCCGATCTTGACCCAAAAGATATGCCATTGGACATATTTTGATCAACCCAAGACTGAGTTAGGCCAGAAAACGTAGGTGTAGGCTGTCCGACCAGAAAAGATGACTCTTCATAGTCAGCAGAATTACGGTAATGAGATATATTGATCTCAGCGATGTCATATAGCGGTGCTTTATCAACACTTTCATCATTATTTACTGAGCCAACAAAAGAAAAGGGTATTTCATCCCAAAATGAGCCATCAAATTTGCGAGGATAGATATCAGAGCTTCCATCTTCGTAAATAACCAGTTCTCCGTCTTCATCGTACAGATTCTGAACATATACACCATTTTCAAGGCGTAGCACTCGGTGATACATGCATTCTTCGTAATCAAAGTTATCTTCTGACGGCTTTAACGTAGGTTCCTGCAATACAACCAATGAAAGCTTCTTTAGACCACCAGCATTAACTGTTCGCCAGTTAATAATCGATTCTGCTGGGTAAGGGAGTATGTTAGCCCGCAAATACAGTGAAGAAACCTCGTAATCAGTCAATCCTTCAGGTGCAGACGGGTAATCAACCAATAATCCATACCTTCCAACCATTAAAGCGTCACTAGCAGAGTCTTTAATCATCTGATCGAGTGAAAGACCATCGCCATTAGCGTTTTTAAGCATGTAATCAATAGACGAGTCTACTTCAATGGTTGATAGCTTGCGGAACACCATTCCAAGCATGCCTTCCTTGGTGTGAGCCGTAAAGTTTACAAAGTTAGCTCTATCAACATAAGCTTGGTAGCGCAATTTATTATCTTTAGAACCATCACTAGCATTTGGCGGTGGTAAATAGGCAGTACCTTTCATGGCTCCGATAGCACTATCGGTTCCTTTTGATCTAGACTTCACAGCGTAAGCGCCCTCATCACAATCTCGGACTAATAGCCATTTATTTACGTTTTTGTCGTACTGGGGGTGTCTGCTATCTACTGGCATAATTTTTATCTCGCAAATCGGACTCTCAGGTCAGCCACAGGCTTAACCACTGGAATTTCAAAGGCTATCGGATATGTACCCGCATCAGGCAAGTGATCAAGGTTAGATTTCTTATCTGGAGTTCCATTGTCATCATAAGCAAGTTGCTCAAGGCATCTAGCGTAATCAGGGCATAGGTCATCATTGACAAAAAGCCTGCCTTTCTCAAAAGCCGTGTTAGCGGCCAAAATCCTATCTTTAACAAACGGGTTAGCTTTATTTGCATAAACAGCAAATCCCGCGCTTTCTAATAATGATATATCAGATATAGACGCATCAACGGTCTTCCTACTCCGGCCACTAGCATCGGGGTAGATTCTGATAACGTGATTAGGATAATGTTCTTGTATTGCCCTAATCATGGCAGGGGTATCATAAATCCCCTTAAATTCGTTCACGGCATGCCACTCATCGTCATGAACTATATAAACCACGGCTGACATATTAGTCACGTTAAAATCCATCCCTATACGAACTAGAGTGGATTGATCCGCAGTCATTGCTGATCTACATGCGATTCTATCATAGTTGTTAAACACCGTCCCAGAATGCAGGTTAACAAACTTACCTTCTAGGTAGGCCGCCAGCAAGTTAGCAGGGTATATATCCCTTAAACTCTGGACGTATTCTTCTGGTAAATGCGGATTGCTCATCGTAGGCGCTTGGATTATTTCATATCCAGCTTTAGGGTCTTTTACCCATGTATCATATACGAACTTAAATCCTTCAGGGGTAGTAGTAACGCCGATAGTGTTTTGACTACCGTTCTCTTTGTTCTGTCTGTTTCTTGCTACAATCTGCCGCCAAGCATAAGCCGCATCTTCAGGCTTCATAGTATCCAACTCATCTACATCAGCATCAGCATGCTCATATCCAATAATCCGGTGCGGGGCATCCATAGACCTAAAGTAGATTCTACCGTAACCAGTAATCTCCAGATAATTAAGCGGGGACTTATAAAGTCTATATCCAATTCCCAATTCTTCTAAAGCCTGCTCAAATCGAGGAAAAGCAATCATCCTAATCAAATCGTAAGTAGGTGCATAAAAACCACGATCTGTTTTAGGGCTTTGTATTTTTCCAACGATAGCTCGTTTAACAGCAGCTTCAGTTTTACCTGCGCCAAACCCCGCTACCAGAGCAGGGTATTTAGCAGTCGTTGTCATGTACTCAAACTGCGGGCCAGTAGGACTTATTGTATTCATTCAGATGGTTGAACAATATTAATACTAATAGGTTGAGCCGAAGATTCTGCTTGCTCTTCTTTCCAGCCACCCTGAGTCTTTAAGTAGAAGATGTTAGCAGTAACATTTCCATCAAGGGCTAATTGAACTAAGTTGTTACCCATAGCAGCAATTTTAGACGCACGGCCAAACTCATAAGCTTGACGAACTTCAGGCTGTCTCTTTTCAATATTACTTAACGTTCTTTCTGTGATTCCAAAATAAGAAGCAAGCTGCCCTTTATTCAAAACACTAGCAAGGTCTTGTAATTCCTTAGTCATATCATAATCGAATACAATCAATGCTTTGTCAGGGTTACCACCACCATCACCCTGTTTACCTTTCTTAGCCATCTTATATGCCTCTAAATTGCGTTTTAAGCCCTTTAGGGAGCTTATTGGATAGATTGTGTGAATATACATTAAACCCAGCCACAACGGAACAGATTAACTCTCACAGCCGAACTTATCTCCACAAGGGTCGCTAAAAAAGCTGGCCGTATTTTGGGGTAGGTCGGCGCTCTCTGGCTGGGACTGACCCCCCCATACCCCCCCATACGAATGAGAATCATTATCATCTAGGCTTGAGCTTGGGGCGCGGGTTAGCGCTTCTATTCGCCCGTCTACTGCGTCACACCAACCGATCAACTCGCAGCGGATAGCATGGCCAGACTCTGGAACGTCAATCAATGCGCCGGTTATATTGTTTAGATGTTCGGCAAGGTCATACCAATCATTAGCCAAACATTCCTTAAGCCTAATGTAAATATTGTTATCGTGTTTCGTATCCATAGCTAAACCATTGATCCTGTTACTGTTTGCCGTTTAAATTAGTGTAAATATATCTGGACTTTTTATAGCTGATCGCCATCTAGATATCAATCTATGCTTGAATCCTCCCTAATAATAAGAAAAAACTATCGATTAAACAATCCTAATAAGCCAAACCAAAATTTATTTAGCTTATATAACAATATAATATTGTTTTTATATAGATTATTTTGGTACAATCCTATTATCGAAAGGGCTTCCCCTTTCTGACAATAAACCAAAAGGGAATACTACAATGCATACTTTAACCATTATCTCTAACCTGTTACTTATATTGGCCGCTGTTATCGGTTTTACGGCATCACTGCTTGGTGGCGCTTTACCGCTGGCTGGATTGTTTGCGCTTCTAATATGCGGCTTTGGGTACGTCATGGTATTACTGCTAGACGGTGCGCTGTAATGACTATGCTAACCTTTGAAGCAATCAACCAAGCCCATCAAAAGACTGTTAATAAGTACCTTACAGCGGATCGTAAGCACGTTGATCTAGAAGACGCCCTTAATGCGGAAATAGATGCCGCCGAAACTGATAAGCAAATTGAGCGCCTTGAGATTGCAAAAGATCGCAAAATAGATAAAACCTATAATCGAATCTATGATCTTTGGGAATTACTACCGGCCCGTGAACAATTAAACCTTGATAAGCAATATGCCGCCCATTTTGGGTATGGCTGCCAGATGGGGAACATCTAATGACTAATTACAATGCGACAGAAGCTTATTTAAACAAAGTAACCGAAAACGCGGCCCTTAAATACTTAGCCCAAAAGGCCGAATTACAGCGCGATATTAAGCGCATCAACATAGAGACCGGCATTCTTTGCGCCGGTATAACTGTACTTTTTACCTTACTAATTTTGGGGATTAAATAATGAGATTAAAAACGGATCAAAATACGCTAATCAATAGCGATAAAATAAACGAATCTGCCAAAAAATGGGCGCTTTCTAATTGGGAGTATTTAACCCAAACAAATACCCCTTTGGTAAATGTTAACAGCAGCACCAAGATTGAAAAGGGCGAAAAATTAAACGTATTCACGGCCATTCTGTACCTAAAGCCCGCCGATTTGGTTGCTATGAAAACAATATGCGCTGCCGCCGATCTATTCGGATGCAAGCGCGGATGCTTGGAAAGTTCGGGCCAGTTGGGAATGAAAACCGCAGACAATGCCAAAATTAAAAGAACAATTTGCCATCTACTGGAGCCGGTACGCTTTGAATCGGAGTTAAGGCGCGAAATAGTTCGCCACTACAATAAACACGGGGATAAATTGGCCGTTCGTTTAAACGGCACTAGTGATATCAATTTCAATACCCTAATTGAATCACTTCCAACCGTACAATTTTACGACTATACCAAGATACTCCATCGCGTAAAAAGTAACGGATTAGCCAATTACGACCTTACATTTTCGGGAAGTGCTAACAGTGATAAGGCGCTCGAAATAACGGCAAGGGCGATCAAATTAGGCCATCGAACGGTTTTGGCCGTTAATACCGCAGAGACTAAGGGCGAATATAGATTACCCGAAAGGATTGGGCTAATACCCCTATTGAATATGGATGACACAGACGTACGTTTTAAGGATAAAAGCGATTCTATCGGCGTATTAAAGCGCAAAGGATCAAACAAAACCGAAAGGGCAACAGATGAAATCCGCCCTAATTTTTTCTTTAATAAATCCACACTGGCCCAACTAGGCCAATTAATAGAGGTGTAATTATGATTGTCTTAAATTATAAGAGCAAAAAAGAACTAAGGGAGCGCATAGGCCAGCGTTTGGACTATATCGAGACCAGTTTATTCGGCCCTGAATTTGTGCCGGATGGCTCTATTTTTGGCGCTAATAGACCGCATATTACAGGAAAAGGGCGCGAATTTTTTGCAGAAGTGATTATGTCGCGGGGATTAATAAAGGCCGTTAAATAGCCATTTAGTCGCTTTAATTGTTGCCGTTCTTACGAGCGGTAATTTTTAAACCTACTAACCAAAAAAAGGGAAACCATGATAAATAAAACAAAACTTAAAGCTGTAACCATGCCAGAATTAAGGGCGGAAGTAGTCCGGCTTTTATCGATTGTCGATTATTACCGCGCCGAAAATAACCAGATAACCAACAAAACGGGGCGTTTAGTAATTGCGCTGCTAGAAAACGCCATAGATGAAATTATGGGCGATTTAAATAGTTGGGACTGTATGTCAGAGACTACTGCGACCCTTTTAAACAATCATTATGACGACCTAAAGGACGCATATGGCGAGATTATTTCCCTAACCCAAACCTTGGAGTCATAGCCATGACTAACAGAATGCCAGAAGACCCAAACCGCACAGACCCGCCGGAAGAATTCAACCCGCTCAATCGCTTTTTGGACTATCTAACAGAACCGGAAGATAGTTATAGAGACCGCCCTAATGACTATCTGCCAGTTTCAGAAAGCGAACTAGAAGCGGCCAAAATACAAGCCGCAGAGAATAACCGGCTTCTAGATATCAGAGTCGAACAAATGCGAAAGCAATACGACAAGGGACAATTTAGGCTGAAATAAGCCCCGTTAAATCCTTTCGCCCGCCCCTTTATTGGGGCTTTTTCCGTGAAACCAATAAAAGGATAAAACCTGATGAAGTATGCAAATTTACACGGTTATACCGATATACACCCGCACGAGATAACGCGCACAGTTAGCCCCAAATGCTTAGAAATTCGCCCTATGCAATCCGAAAGGATCGCGGGCATTGATCTAGGATTCAAGGCTGGGGGCTTTTTTGGGCATTGTTCCGATCAACACCGGCAGGAATGGACGATTACAAGCGATACGACCGCCCCAGTGTTCCGCATTCGGTTAGGCGTGAACGGATGGAAGTCTGCGGATGGCCAGCGATTCCAACTTGCAGAAAACCCGCGAAAATTCTACGACTATAATTTTTAGGCCAAATGCGAATGATTCTTATTCCTACGTTGCAGAATGCCGCCCGAAAAACGCCAAAATGGCCCAAAAAGTAAATCTGCAAAATGGGCGAAAACCCCACTTTTACCCTAAAAAACGGGTAATTTTGGGCTGGAACCCCACTTTGCCCCGATTTTTGGCCATTTTATGGGAAATTTCCGCATTTTGGCCGATTTTGCCTAGGTGTACGGGTTGTGTACGGGTTGCGTAATCAGGTGTACGGGTTGCGTAATTTCGCAGGTGTACGGGTTTCGCCGCTATGTGTACGGGTTAGCATCAAGTGTACGGGTTGCGTGACTAAATATAAGTGTACGGGTTGCGCCATATAAAATAAGTGTACTGGTTACCAAAATTAAGTTGTTAATCTATTAAAAATAATGTTTAATATACGCACATTCAAAAAAGGAGAGGGATAATGAACGTACAGAAAGCGTTTAACGAACACGTTGCAAGCATGCCTATACTGGATGCGGCAATGTTTATTCAGGGTGAGCTAGATTGTCTTGACGGTGTAGCGCACGCAGAAGGAAAAGGTACTGATTACGATAGGGGCTATGCTGCCCGATATGAAATGGAACAATTACTAGGGGAAATACGATGAATTCAAGCAGTGAAATTAATGAATTAGCATCTGCATTATGCAATGCTCAAGCAAAAATGGGGGGAGCAGTCAAAGATTCAGCTAATCCTTTCTTTAAATCCAACTATGCTGACCTTACCTCGATCATTAAGGCTATCAAACAGCCTTTTTCGGACAATGGGCTAAGTTATACCCAGTTTCCGATTAATGATGAGTCATGTGTAGGGGTTGTCACCATGCTTATGCATGTTTCGGGCCAATGGTTGCAGCAAGAATACGTTTTACCTTTAGTCAAGCGTGATCCACAGGCTGCTGGCTCGGCAATAACGTACGCAAGACGGTACGCTTTACAGTCTATGGCTGGAATTCCGACCGCAGATGACGATGCAGAAGCTGCAATGATGCGTGGTGAGGACATTACCCGCAAGATTAGCGCACAGCAGGCAGAGTCAGTCAAAGAGCTGCTGGAAGTGACTGAAAGTGACGTTGATAAGTTCTGTAAAGCGTTTAAATGCTCTACCGTAGACCAAATGCAGGTTCAATACTTTGATCGTGCAGTATCGGCTTTGAAGAGCAAGATCAAATGATTATTTTAGACCATGAACAAGGAAGTGATGAATGGTTGGCTGCACGTTTGGGCCGACCATCAGCAAGCATGTTTTCTAAGCTTATAACGACCAAAGGCAAGCCATCTACTCAAGCGGCTGGATACATCAATAAGTTGGCAGGAGAGCGGCTTTCTGGCGAGTCTGAGGCGTTTTATACCAATGAGCATATGGCTAGGGGTACTGAACTTGAGCCTGAAGCGAGGGAAGCATACGAGTTTATATCTGAAAATGATGTTTTAGAGGTTGGTTTTATTCTCGATGATAGTGAAGAGTTTGGATGCTCACCTGACGGATTAGTCGGCGCAGATGGAGGCATTGAAATCAAATGCCCAGCGGCTACTACCATGATGAAGTATTACCAAAACAATGATGAATTAGTTAAAGCCTATTACCAGCAGATACAGGGCTGTATGTGGGTTACTAAGCGGGATTGGTGGGATGCTTTTGCCTTCCATCCCAAAATGAAGCATGTCCTTGTGCGGGTTGAACGTGATGAGGAATTTATATCTAAATTGGTAGTAGAAGTTAACGCTGCCGTAACTGAAGTTAAAAACCAAGTGGAGCAATACAAATGAAATTAGGTATCGGAATCAATATTGACGTATTAAAAATGGATAAATCACGACTGCGCGAGTGGATTAACCCAAAAACGCAAGAACGAAAGCTGTTTTTAGATTTGACTACGTTTATTAACACCGCAGAAGAAGATAAGTTCGGCAAGCATGGCTTCATTGCACAAGAATTAAGCAAGGAAGAGCGTGATGCGGGTGCTGAGAAAACGCCTATATTAGGCAACTGCAAAGTGTTTTATACCGATGGTGGTCAGCCTCAAGCCTCTCAAGGCGCACCAGCACCAGCGGCTGTTGGGTTTGCTGAAGATGATGACTTACCCTTCTAGCTCTAAAAAACCCCCCCCTTTCGAGGGGGGAAACTAGGAGAGTGCAAAGCAGGGGAATACCTTGCTTAATTAGATTACCACAGGATAGTAATATGACAAAACCAAATCTAGGCAAGTGCCTCAAGATAGCTCAAGTTAAGTATGACCTAAACACCGCTAGACTGGCTGAAAAGCTCATGACATCGCCGCAGGTAGCTTCTAGACTGCGAATCATGCCTGACATGAAGTATCACACCATGTTAAGACTGTGCGAGATATTCCAGATTGAGCCTAGTGAATTTATTAAATTGGAGACTAGAGAAAAGTAATAAAAAAACCCCCTGTTACGGGGGCTTTACTTTAAACCTTGAGGAGGTTTATACTTCTCGTGCGAAGAGGAAGAAAGGCAAGTATATCAGTGGTTTCCTACTGATACCTAATATCCACCTTTCTTTATTGCAAACAAATGTTTGGGCTAGAGGCTGACGAACTCCTTAGATAAACGTCAGAGCGTGGTTGACCCTCCAGTACATAGCCCCTGATAGAACTCGGTTGTTCTTGAAGGATAGGTTGGATATCCGATACAGACATTTGTTTAACCGCTAAGTTGCTTTGGCCCTTAGATCGTAAATTTACTTTTGCAAGTAAAAGGGTTAAATCGTTTTGAATAAAGTTGGTTTTAGAAGACATACAGACTAAAACCTTTTTTGTTAACAGGGTGAGGCTTGCCGAACCAAGGGGAAAAGATATGCTAAAAATTAAAGACTACAAGAATGTTGTTTCTGTTTACGAGTATGACGGAAACGGTAAGTTCTTCCATAAATTTAATAAGGGAAAGGGCAGAGTAGGAGAAAGGGCTGGTCATCTAGGGAATAGGGGTTACCGTGTTTTAACGCTTAACAAGAAAACCTATCTAGACCATAGGGTCATATTTTTTATCCATAACGGGTTTTTGCCTGAAGTAATTGATCATATTAACAACGACCCGTTAGATAACAGAATTGAGAATCTAAGGGCATGCAGCGTTGAGGAAAATTGCTGGAATGCTATGCTATCAAAGTCTAACAATTCAGGCTTTAAAGGTGTTGGCTGGCACAGTGCAAGCAAAAAATGGAGAGCCAGATTAAAGATGAGAGGTGAGGAAATTCACATTGGAATGTTTGATGATCTTAATGAAGCTGTTAAAGCTGTAAGGAAAAAGAGAGAATCTCTTCACGGTCAATTTTGCAATCATGGAGTTATATTATGAAGTTAAAGTCAGGTAAAGACTGGAATCCTAGCGAGGAGGCCATCGAGGAGTGGAAAGGCGCTTACAAGAAGGTAGATGTTGAGCAGGAACTAAAGAAGATGGCTACTTGGTGTGAGGCTAACCCAGCAAAAAGGAAAACGCCTTCTGGAGTTATGAAGTTCTGCAACAGTTGGTTAGGTCGCGCTCAAGAGCAGGGCGGATCTTCTGGCAGCCCTTCTAGCTACAAAAAATACAAAGACCCAGATAGTCTACGGGCCAAGACATTAGATATGCAATTGACTGATGTGACTTGGATTACTGACCCTGAACAGCTAATGCAGATGAAGCAGTATTACCTAAATTTGCGCGGCTATTACTATGATGGAGAATTTCGTGCCAGCATCTAATAAACCAAGATTGATTCAATATAAAAAGCATCCTGAATGTCACAACTGCATAAACCCAGTTTGTGGATGCCATAATACTCAACTTCAATACGGTAACTATTACACTTATAAGCAACTGCAAGAGGCAGTTAACGTCAGCAAAGCAACAATTAAGGGCAGGTTGTACGGTAAGCCATTCTTTACTGATCGAGACTTGTACAGAGTTGGTGATGCCCAGAAGAAACCGTCTGATTACATGATGAGAACTAGAGGGTCTGACAAGCTGGAAACCTCCAGTATGAGATTATCTGATAAATGGTTGAGGGTATTAATATGAGCCAAGGTGACTTTGTAAAAATTAACGACAAATCCGAAGTAGAAAAGCGGTTGCCGTTTTTGTTAAACAGAATCGAAAGCTGGGATTACTCAAATCCTTTGTGCATAAAGTTTGAAGCCTATCAAAACAACAGGTCTTTAAGCCAAGACGCTATGGCGCATGTTTGGTACAGAAAAATATCTGAAGAGATGGCAAAGAAAGGCCACGTTGTGACGCATGACAAGCCTGAAGAGGTCTGGAAGCTCTGGCTTAAAAAAAGGTTTATTGGTAGTTACACTGTAAACATCGGAAAAGAAGTAATGTCAGACCAAGTTAAATCAACAAAAAACCTAAATAAAGGTGAAATGGCTTACTTTCTGGATCAAGTGTATCATTGGGCTACCAAGCAGGGGGTTATGTTAAGCGTGCCGCATGAGAGCGAATACGCCGCCTTGCAAAACCAGCAGGAGAGATAGCATGGCCAAAATTGACCCTAGTGTTTTATTGGAGTTCGCACAATCTGAAAGGCAAAAAGAAGTTTGCAATGCAGTAATTAAAAACGGATCAAATATAAAAGCAGCTTATGAGCTTGGCATTGATCGAAGGAACGTAGATAGAACCATGCTGCGTATAGAAAGGGCAGCAGCATCGAAGGGTGTAGCCCCTCATAAGAGCGTAGACAGGGAAACGATGGAAGGCTTTGATGCCAAGCGGGTGTCTACGGCTTACAAAGAAGACGGATCAATAGCCTTGCAATGGGTTATTCAAGAGCCTCAAAAGCGCAATATGAAGGAAAAGATTGATGCTTTGATGGAAGGGATGACTGATGACCTTACTGGCTTTAAGTTGCCTGTTGATCAACCCGCAACACTTGATGACGATTACCTAGCCATGTACATGATTGGCGATCACCATTTTGGAATGTTAGCTGACTCAGAAACTAAGATTGATGACGATGACTGGGACGTAAAGATAGCAACTCAGATATTGATTGATGCTACTGACAGATTGGCTAACAGGGTTGGGGATGCTCACACTGGTGTACTGCTCAATGTTGGCGACTTTTTTCATGCCGACAGCAGTGCTAATACCACCACCAAAGGAACGCCGGTCGATGTCGATACTCGCATAGGCAAGACCTTCAAATTGGCTGGTAGATTGTTTCAGGTGTTGATAGATAAGATGCTTGAGGTACATAGCGAAGTGGTTGTTATTAACGTCAGGGGTAATCATGATTCTGATATGGCTTGCCATCTATCTAGCTGCTTAGAACTTCTTTATAGCAAAGAGCCTCGCGTTAATGTGTTACCAAACTACTCAAAGTTTATTCACTATCAGTGGCACAATAATCTGTTTGTCTTTCATCACGGTGATCGCATGAAGCATGAACAGATATTGCAGGCAGTTATTAAGAATCTCGATGACGAATGGAGCCAGTCTAAGAATAGATACTGTCACCTAGGTCATATACATCATCACACGGCCAGAGAGGTAGGCTCTATGCATTTTGAGCATTGGGGTAGCCTTACTGCTACGGATCAATGGCACTCAGATTCAGGATACGGTGCGGAGCGTTCTATGACGGCTGTTGTATACCATAAAGAAAACGGTGAAGACTCTAGAGTAAAAATAAAGGTGGAAACATGAGCAAAGTAATTGAATTTCCGATATACGGCATCAAAGTTACAAAATCGTTTTGTGAATGCGGCTTACCTCTTGAGTACTGGCTTGGTTCTGATGATTGTGCTTACGGTATGTGTCCTCGTTGCAACCTTGACAACCCTGAAGAACTTACAGTCCCGTTGGAGGAAATACATTGATAAATAAAGCTGATAAAAGCCACTGGCAAAGACTTAGGCAGGAACACCCGCCATTAGATTTTGAGGACAATGAACGGATAGATCAAGTAATAGACGAAATGTTTGAAATAAACACAAGTATTTTTGATTTTGATGAGCCAGATGCAGTAAATAACCCAGACCATTATGCAAGTGGTGGGATTGAGTGTATTGATGCAATTGAGGAATCAATGGCTTCTTATGCGTTTCACGGTTACCTGAAAGGCAACTGCCAGAAATACTTGTGGAGGTATGAGGCGAAGGAAAACCCGATACAGGACTTGCAGAAGTGCCGATGGTACTTAGATAAGCTTATTGAAACGCTGGAAGAGGAAGAATATGGCCAAGCGTAAGAAGTCTACTATCGCTCAAGAAGTAGATAAGGCCGCAAAGCTTTTGCAGCGACTTGTAAGGCTAAAGGCAAGCGATGATCACGGATACTGCCAGTGCGTCACCTGCGGCAAAATAGACCACTACAAGAACATGCAAGGTGGGCATTTTTACAGCCGCCGACATTCGGTATTTAAGCTATTTGAAGAAAACATAAATCCGCAATGTGCGGGCTGCAATATGTTCGGCATGAAAACAACAAAAATCCAAGAAGCTTATCGCATATACATGGAAGATATGTACGGCCCAAGAAGGATAAGGGCAATGCAGCGTCTGGCTTGGAGGTCTTCACCAAAATTTAATAGAGAGGAAGTGATCCAATTTGCTAGAAACCTTAAAGAACAGATTAAGGAGCAAGAGTGGAGAATAGGAGAAATACATTAATAATGTTGATTTAATCAATATATAGTGGTATTTTGATCGGAAATAAAACACACAAAAACGGGATAACCAATATGAAAAAGACAAGCCAAGCAAAAATAATTATTAAAGAAGCAAATAAAATAGCTGATCAGTATATTGACGAGAAAAAAATAAACTGGAAAGCATACGGGTTAGCGTTTGCAGTTTCAGGTCTACTTATTTTTAGCCTTACAGCAGATGCTTCATGCTCATATAAAACTAACGCTTTAGGCAACATTCAATATTCTTGCGGGGCATCCCAATCTGGGACTTTGCGTACCGATGTTCTGGGAACTACCAGAGACAGCATGACAGGTACTACTTGGCGCACCGATGTATTAGGAACTACTCGATCATCTACTGGGATTACCTATCGAACAGATGTTCTAGGAACTACTCGAGGCTCTGATGGAACTACTTGGCGCACCGATGTATTGGGCAACACTAGAAGCAATACCGGAATTGTGTGCAGAAAAGATTTACTTGGAACTGTAAATTGCAGGTGATTTATGAGCGGTAAGGGAGATAAGGCGCGTCCAATGTCAGTTAGCAGCGACAAGTTTGCTAATAACTTTGACGCAATATTTCAAAATGCAGAAAAGAATAAAGATAAAAGTTCGGCATGGCATAATTTAAAGTCATGGTTAATGTCAGACATTGTTATCAAACGGGTTTATTTTGCAGTAGTTTACTTTTGTCTTTTTGGCTTCATTGCCTATGAGATAATCATTTATTAAGCCAAGGGTGTCCCCGCATCCTTTTGAGCCAGCCTAGTCCACTGGTGGTGACAACGGACTACTTTTTAAAGGGGGAATCTATGTGTCCAACAGAACAATGGAAAGAAAAAATAGCTAAAGAATTAAAGTCCTATAATGAACCAACAATGGTTAGCAGCCGTATGCGAACACCTGACGGAACTGTACTAACCTCTCGCCATAGACATGATTATGTAACCCACCTAGACGCTAATGGAAACAAGTACATGCTCGATGGCGGCATAGATTATATTCGCTGTTCAGCTAATGGTGATGAAGAAATGCTTACTGTGTTTGATGATGCACCCCATGAAGTGTTAAGAGATTGCGTAGTTTGGGGGACATACGGCCCTAACGGCGATCAGGATTTAACCTTTGTTACAATTGCAGAAATGAGTTTAGACCATTTGAAAAACTGCGTATTTGCTAAAGGCATGAGAATGAAAGCAGTTATAAAGCAGACAATGAAAGATGAGCTGGAGTATCGTCATGAAACTTAAAGTGTACCCGCTTATAGAGCGAATTGTTGAAACAGGAATAGATGCAGGTTGGAATAGAGCGCATAAACACACCGACACACCTATTGAAGAAACCATTAAATCATGCATTGAAGAGTACATACTTCAGGGTTTTGATGAATATTTTGAGTTCAATAGTGAACACATAGGTGAGTAGCATTGTGCTACTCTTTAAGACTTTAGACGCTGTAATGCACCTTATAATGTACATTGTTTCGTATATTGTTCAAATACACGACAATTATGGCGTTTTAATGGTTATAAGTTAGCTTACACGACAATTATGACGGGTTAACAAACTTACATTTGGTACCGTAACAGATTACGGTCGCATAAAAATGGTCACTACAACGAACAATAATGTTGAAAATGGTAACTACAGTGAACATACCATTTATGATATAGATACCATGCTAAAGCATCATTTCAAATCATAACCGATAGTCTTTACAATGCGCTTCCATAAATAGGAGGCCCAGATGTTAATTATGTTAGTAGTAGTAATCGCAGGATTGTTTGCAGTAGCAAAAGAAGATTTATCATGATGCCTTTCGGGGCATTTTTAGTTTCCAGATATCCAAGATTGTATTTTAACCTGATTAGCAGGTCTAAGCCCGTCAAAGTGAGGCTGAACATTCATCAGCGTTAACTCATCAAACCTCTCAGGATCGAATCCATCGCCTATTAAGTGCATCCAAATGCGCTTACCCATCTTATTTATGTCTTTAAAGTCTACATGCATGCCTTTTATGTCGTGCAAAGCGTCTGCATCTGATTGAGAAACTTGATGACGGCCTAATGATGCGTTGATTTCGTCAATGGGCCTATGAATGATTAACTTCTTTGCTGGATGTGAATTTATGCTGCCTTTCATTGCTTGATAAATAGCAGTATCCGCAACGCCAAACGTCTTTTTGCAGGTGTACTGGTTTAATTCTGACAAAGTATATTGAGCAAGCGAGTCGTGCAGGCAAAATGTACCTGTAGTGGTTAGCCAGTTAGACATCCATGTTGTTCTTGAGCGTGGAAGCCCAATAACCATAAATTCTATCATTTACGTTACCAAAAAAAACCCCGCAATAAGCAGGGCAAAGAATAACAAGAGACAAGTAAAAAAGTTTACGCCAAATAGCGCACCCAAAGTATAACATTAGTTATATTTAAATTAATAGGGCCAAGCAACAGGCTTTGTGTCTCTAATATCCAAATGAATAAAAGATTTATGCTGACCAATCCCAGTAAAACCTAAAGCGTATGCATGCTTTTGTATTTGATACCTCTGAGACCCTCCAGAAGCTCGTATGTCGGCAGCAATGCCTTTAGTGTGACTACCGCCACCATTTGGCTTAGAACGCTCTAACGAATGATTAGGTGACCTATAGCCGCTAGTGATAATAAACGGAAAACCGCAAATCTCACGCAAATGATCCAACTTCTTAATAAATTCTGGATGCATTTTATTTTCCCCAGTTTCTTGGCAGTTAAAGTCTTCAATCTTAAAGTATTTATAGTCGCTCATTTTTCCCTCTGCACACCTTTAGTTTTTTCATACGATCTCATAGCACCCATGCCTAACATTCCCATTAATACAGGGGTTAATAATGAAGGATCAACTTCTGGAACAACAAACCAAATGCCAAGTATTTGAGCAATAATTACGTTATAGGCTAAACCAACTCCAGCTACCCAACCAACAAAGGGCCTCCATCCTGCAACAAACAAAGACTTGTGAGCTGCTTCAACTTTGTTGACCTCTAACTGCCCCATGACACTTTCATGCGCCTGTTTCTCTGCTAAAGTCGCAATTTCATGCGCCAAAGCATTTTTTTGGTCTTTGTCCTCAACAAACTTATCTAAAAGACCTGTTACTGGCCCTATTAACTGGTTAAGTAAGCTCATTAGACAAACTTCTCCACTAGGAATAATCCAATTATCAGCGGGTACATGCCCCACAGCATCATTTCACTTTTCTTAAACCTTAAAGAACCTTCATCAAGTCGTTTTTCTATGCTCTGGAACTTTTCATCTATTGAGATCATACGCACCGCGCATTCTCTTTCGTGAGCTTCAAGTTTCAAAAGTGCTTCAGATACCGTTGCCATTCGACATTCCAATAATTAAGTTGATGATAATGTACAAAGTGTACACTAATATTCCTAAAGCTCCGAGCTGAATGGTAGTCCAAAACAATGCTTTTCGTTTTCTTTCTTGCGCGTATATAGTTTTTTCACGCTGGTCTTTGATCTTTCGCCTTAAAGCAACAAGCTCTGTATATCCTGTAGGGCCATAGGTGTACATCAACAGCTCGCGCAATTCTTTTTCTTGCTGCTTAATCTTCTTTTCTTTGGCGTATATCTCCATAGCTTCTTGCTCTACGGATTGCCTAGCTACCAGCCGTTTAAACAATGGCGGGTTTTCTGCCTGCTTCTTGGCTTCGTTAAAGTCACTGCAAGCGCCATACCATGCCCCAATCTGCCCAAGTGTATCTTCTACATCTCGGCCAGCAGCAACCATTGCTTTGACGGTGTTAAATGCTTTTGTAGCAACTGCTATAGCGGTTAGCGGGTCAATCATGGATCAGCACCTTACTCGGGTCTACATACTTGGGAACGCAATACGCCATTACTGGAGTACTGTATCTTTTTCTTGTCCCCTGAATGGTTAGCTCTTCAGCAAACCACTTACACCGATTAAGATCATGCCAATGACTGGTGGCCTTTACATCAACCGTTCCATTAATCAAAACGATTAACGCAAAGACCAGTTTCATTTACTCAGCTTCTTGCTCAAGGTCA